>MDTG01048157.1_pt1 | contig 13443 bp, 18 predicted proteins | sample 811421 | NCBI WGS metagenome assembly MDTG01 (sample SAMN05326645, study PRJNA326480) | marine metagenome | isolation source: seawater | place: Pacific Ocean: South East | collected 2011 | reverse complement strand
GAATGGCAAATCACTAGTCCCATTTAAACGGATATAGATATTTTTGTTTTCTATGCTAGCCCTGAACGCCATTATGAATAACTCTCGAACCATATCCTCAAGGTATCGTTCGGTATAGTGGAATAGGGCTAGAGTCCGTTTTTTCATGGTCTCAACGTGGAATGCTCCAAGATGGCCAGTAAATGCAATACATGGTTTTTTGCATAGTCCTGCAAATTTGCAAATGTTCAGACCGTTAACATGGGTAGAGGGCAGGAGATACAGACCTGTAACACCTAGATTTTTCAAGCCTTCGGTTTTGGTCCATTTAACAGATTGGGATAAAATGGATCTTCTGTGACCTGATTTCGATATTGTGTAATGTTCATATGTGTTAAACTCAATAAATGTTTTTTGTGTTCGGTCTATCATCATAGATTTGAACCGATCAATATTTTTGTAGATAATGTATTTTTGTACGTTCATAGTAACTCCAGATTGGTTGGGTGGTTGGGTGGTAGGTTGGATACATTTTGTATCTATATATAGACTATCGTATTAATTTATTAAAATCAAATTTATTTTGTATTATTTTTCAATAGTTACAAATGATTACAAATCTGTATAATTGCCACATGCCTACCAACCTGATGATCAATACACGTCCGGTGCCACCGATTGTAACATGCCTGCCCATGTCATTGGAGCGAGTTTTATTCATTGGAGCGAGTTTTGTATTAATGGTAGTGTTGGTGGTGGTACATAGAAAAGTATTTTTATTTTTTATTTGACATACTGTTTATACTATTGTATATTGTTTACAGATGGTACAACTATCTACAAACCTACCAACCAACTATGGAGCATACCATGCTACTATCAGAACATAAACTGTACGGGTCCACACCCAGCCTACAAACCACATACGATTCATTAATCAAAACAGTATCCGATGAGACATTTAATAGATGTAAGCAGATGGGTATCAAAAGCGCAGACGGCAACACCAACAAACCATTCTGGTGGAAGCGGGATTGCGTACACGAACTGCATGCATCTATACGGCAACACAAACATCTACGTTATCAGGATAAACTGAGTAACATCGAACGAATCATACACGACTACTATTTTTGTTCAACCCTATTCAACCTACCAACGGAGTAAACCATGACTAAGATTGTCATTGTAACATACGAAAGCGGAATGATTCGCTGGTTCCCCTATTCACTGGAAACCCTTGAGGTTCTATCGAGTAGATACGACTTCATTGAAGACATACAAATCATCGAATGTGGTGTAGACGACACCCAAATCATCATCACCAAAACGGTATAGGAGCCTACCATGAAACCATTAAACATCCTTATTGCATGCGAAGAGTCCGGCGCAGTCCGTGACGCATTCATCGCACAGGGGCACAATGCTGTATCGTGTGATATTCAAGAATCATCATCGGGCAACGACAATCCACACATAATAGGCGATGCCATCGAGGAGGCATACAGTGGTAAATACGATATGATGATAGCGTTCCCACCATGCACCTACCTGAGCAAAGCGGGTGCACGATGGATGTATCCAACCGCAGGAAACGTATGCCCCAAACGATATGCATTGAGCCAAGAAGCGAAAACATTTTTCATGAAACTATTTGACGCCCCCATTCCATTTATTGCCATTGAGAACCCCACACCACTCAAAATTTGTGGGCTACCCAAAAATACACAGGTGATTCAACCGTACCAATTTGGTCATCAGTATTCCAAACGGACACTTCTATGGCTAAAAGGTTTGCCAGAATTAACACCAACCAAAATAGTCACTCAGTACACACCATTCCTACCATCCAATACCAGTGGATTTGCCAGGGGGCAGGGCGGTAGTCGAGGAGTGGCGCACAATGCCAAGGCGGCTAGCAAAACATTTACTGGGGTTGCATCTGCAATGGCACAGCAATGGAGCGAATTTCTATCAACCATCAACCTACCACAGGAGTAAACCATGAGGCCATTAAACATCCTTATTGCATGCGAAGAGTCCGGAGCAGTCCGTGACGCATTCATCGCACAGGGTCACAACGCAGTATCGTGTGACATCCTAGAATCATCATCGGGCAACGACAATCCACACATAATAGGCGATGCACTCGCAGCCATCCGTTCTCGACAGTGGGACGTTATCATTGCATTCCCACCGTGTACCTACCTATGTAGTTCTGGTCTGCACTGGAACAAACGTAGACCGGAGCGAGCCGCACTAACTGAGGCTGCGTTCAAGTTCTTCATGGAGATTGCCAATGCAGACTGTCAGTACATCGCCATTGAAAACCCTATTGGATGTGTCAGTACACGGTGGCGCAAGCCAAACCAAATCATTCAACCGTGGATGTTTGGTCATGGTGAAACAAAGGCGACCTGTTTATGGCTCAAGGGTCTGCCAGCATTGACACCCACTAAAATTGTTGATGGACGAGAGCAGCGTATTTGGAAAATGCCACCGTCCAAGGACAGGTCAAAACTGCGCAGTAAAACCTATGCCGGGGTTGCATCTGCAATGGCACAGCAATGGAGCGAATTTCTATCAACAACCAACCTACCAACGGAGCACACCAAATGAGTGTATTCAAAAAACTACTTGACGTTCACGTCTTCATTTCCAACAACCCCAACGACAAAACGATGCCACTGTATTTCAATCCTCAGAATGGCAACGGCTACTACTACACTGAGATTGACAACAACGGTGAGACATGGAACTACTGCCCAGTCTGTGCTTTGGATTGTCTCTCTATCATTGACAGCTCGTATGAGTGCCATGAGGTATCAGATGATAGCCAGTCTGTATGTTGTGACAACTGCCCACAGGTCATCGAGACAGGGAGCGTCAATGAGTATTACCAGCACGCAGGCACGTTCAGAATCCCATGTGATGGTTCAATGAAAGTGTACCTAGATGTAATGAATACTTGGACGTACGATGTTACCACAGTTGAGTATCTGGTAGGTGAGCAATGATTCTATTGACACTCATATCTTCAAAGCAGAAGACACTGGTTAACCTATCGACGATGGTATACACAGCACCAAACAAGTTGGGTACAGAGATTGTATTCAAGGGTGGAGGAAGGGTCGCTGTCACCGAAGGCGCAGAAGAGATTCTCAGACTGCATCAAGTTTGGCACGATTCTTGCACTAATAGTACTAATAGTACTAATATTAGTACTAATATAGCAGAACCAAAAAATACTACCCCTATTACCACCAACACTAATAGTACTAATAGTAAAAATATTAGTGGTGTTGTTGGGGAAGGTCAAGTTCTTCTCATTGACAATGAACCCATACCTGTTGACCCATCAACCAAGCAGTCACTCTATGACTACTGCAAAACAAATCCAATGGTACATGACATGCTGTCGTACTGGAAGAACTTGTATGAAAAGCATGGTGGGCAACTGACAATGATAAGCGCAGTCGATCTGGGTACGCTCTCCAAGGTAGTACGCGACAACAAATGGGCAGCGGCACTAAGTGTATTTGATTGGCTGTTTGAGTCTGACCACTACCGTGCTGTGTATCTACGCAACAAGGGGATGGTAAATCCTGCCGTGGTGGTGTCCACAAAGAAACTGGACGCAAACTACGCGCTCAGTCAACAGAAGGCAATGCCGGCATTGCCAAAGAGCGTTCAGAAGCGTTCTACGGCTATCCCATCATTTGATGAAGATGGTAATATTATTGGAGGTAATAATGGCTAATCCACATATGCTCAACATAGCACTCGATATGTTTGCTGCTAGTTTCAACAAAAAAGAGGAGTGGAAGACTGAGGTCTATCCTCTATGGGAACATGCTATGGAGCGTGTCAAAGATGTTCATTTGCACAAGGCAATTCTAAACATATGCATGAAGCTACATAAATACCCACCAACGCTAGGGCATGTAGTTGAGGAGGTCAAGGAGGTTGTACGTGATGCCGGTGGCAATGGTATGGAAATCAATAACTACATATTCTGCGATGACTGCATGATGAATGAGGGGACACGTAGGGTAAGCGCCCATTTTACCATTCTTAGTCAAAAGAAATTTAAGGTCCACACGTGCGCTGCCCGATGCACATGCGATGGGGCTACACAGAAATACCCAAACATGGGTGACTACAAAAGTTTGTTAACCAGAATGACTAACGATGCCAGAATCACACTGCACGCATTTCACGTTACCGACCGTCGTCAATCTCAGTTGCGAATGCAGGAACGCGAACCACAAAACTATGCGAGAATGATGCGAGTAATAAAAGAGCGCGAACACCTAGGAGTACATAACCCCTGGATGGACATCAAGGACAAAATGGTTGATGGTCGGTACGTACCGGAGGAAATAACTATAAACCCAAGACCAATGCCCAAAACTATTGACAAACCTACGACAGAAAACTATACTACAATACGTACAAACATCGATCCAGATGACTGTATATTTTAACCTACCATCCACACCGGAGATAATCATGTTCTTCTTAGAACAATACCAACATGTAATCGATAAAGTCAAGGACAATGCTACAAAGGCGACGCTTCAAAAGGCGCATACATTACTAGTCGCTATCGATGCAATACAACCTATCAATGATATGATTGATGAATGGTATTCATCACGCCATACACCTACAACTCAATCATATCGACAACTGGAAATAGAGATTGAAGCATACGGACTCGAGTTGACTCGACTAGGTTGGCTACATTGCCCAGACACCACACCACCAAACTTCAATGGTGAACGGGGATGGATGCATCCATTCTATTGCCAACGGGGACATAGACACATCCTGTACGTTTCAAACGATGTTAATGACATCCCATACCTAGACATTACAATATACCTCGACCATGAAATGAAGTACCATGAGAACACAGACGTAGGTGCATTAATGGATTGGATGGATGGTGCATTAGGAGAAGACCATGCCGACCATGACTGAAACCATAGAAGAGATTGTTGAACTGTGGAGACTCAAAGGACTCTTCGATGATGATCGTGTGGAAACCAAGATGAAGGAGATGAAAACCAACATGCTGCAAGATGGTAGCATGGTGGGACATTTCCCTAGATGGACTGCTGTTATTGATAAGAATGGATACACGTGCAGTTGTCCTGATCACCAGTACCGAGGAAGCAAATGCAAACACCTCGGTGCACTGGCAAAATCTATCAAGGACAGTTGGGACAAAGAGTTTGGAGTACAAGATGAAAAGTAAATTGTTTGCAACACAACTCAGCCAAACATTATCCACTGTGAATAAATGTCAGTTGGCACTTGCTATTAAATGTTCCAGAGACACCATCGCTAAGTGGATAGCTGGTAAACGTTTTCCCACTATCCCATTACTACTGAGAATGTGTCAGTACCTATACAATGATCAATGGGAACAACCATATCTAACATTTTCTGTTTTAATAGAACAGGACAAAACCTTGAGCGATAATACGAAATGAGTTACACTACCTGTACATGTTTAGGTACTCCTGGCATGGTAGGTTTGGGTGCGGGTGGTTCCGCACCCTTTTCTTTTAGTGGTGGTGATGGTGCTTAAAGGATTTTCTTCATGGTTAAATAAGGCCATGCATCGTAACTCAATCAGCCATCAATACATGGCGGACAAGGCAGGCCTACACGTCAACACGATTAGCAAATACCTAGATGGAGCATATGAACCACGTATGAGCAATCTCATACTGTTAGTCGCTGTCATTGCCAACAAAGAGAACCGAAGTCCTACACAGTTAATGTTCGAGGCCGTCACTTCATTAGAAGAAATGAAAATGGTCGAAGCCAGGTGGCGTAAAAAATACAAAAGGAGTTCAGATGCTGGCCTGCCCTAAACTCCTAATGCGTGACTTGGTGTTCAACTTAAATTAACGTTGCTCTTCATCCATGTCAACTAGTTCTTTCAAAACTTTGTATAACAACTGGATTAGATCAGCAGCCAACTCTTGTCGTTCGTCTTTTGTCAGTCCACCACGAGAATGCATGACAAGTTTTTTTACAAACAAAACAAGTTCTGGGGTAAGGGCTAATAAATCTGTATTCATTTTTTCCTCATAACAGGGGTTGATTATACGTATAAATATAATTGAAGATGCACACTAACGCATGGATTTTTTACCACGACATCTCCATTTCTTACGTGATAGGTTGTTGGGGCTGTTTGGGTTGCTTCGTTTCTTTGGAGACAATCGCTTCTTGATTCCTGCACTACGTGCGCAATAGGAGTCTCCTTTCTTTGTGCCTGGTTGTATACGATCCTTGCCACTCTTCGACTTGCCTGCCTGCCCATAGGAAACCTTTCGAGTTCGACCAGTCTTCTTATTCTTGACAACTTTAACAAATCGTTTTCCCTTTGATGGCGAGCTCTTCTTTCTAGTTGGCATTATCTACTCGTATCAATGACCCTTTTATTTCACTAATCATTGTAGACATAACATTAACAGATTGCTCTAATAACGACATCCGTTTGTCTAGGTCTGCCATTTCCTGCACTATTGTTTCGCGGATAGTCTCCTCTTTTTCTTGCATGTCCTTAATGACACCATCATATCTGGCACGCAACTCTTGTTCTTTAACTTCCGCCTTCGCTTCTCGGTCGTCTGCTCTACGTTGAAGGTCTTTGTTTTGAGTGTACAAGAATATAGCAAATGCTACATTTGCTCCACCACTCATTAAGAGTTGAACAACTTCTCCTTCCATACTACCTCCATAAAAGAAGGGGATGCCCACTAAGGCACCCCCTAATAATCATCAACTAACTTGGAAATACATTACTGTAATTTGGTCGCCTGCATTTGGAGCACTTCCGAAAGTCACGCGAAGACGTCCAGATGCACCACCGGTGGCAGACAATGTGTATTGGTCCTGTCCAGATGGAGAAGACTCAACAAGCCCCATTGCCAAACCGTTACGGAATACGATAGCACCACCGAGCATGGTAGCATCAGCAGCAGCACCAGCATCGAATGTGGTAGCAGAACCATCACCAGCAGACAATGTTTCGTACGATGCCATGAAGTTCAACTTGGCAGCAGTCACATTTGCATTGGCAATCTTTGCTGTTGTAACAGCATTGTTGTCTAAGCGAGCACTGTCAATTGCTGCATCAGCAATCTTCGCTGCGGTTACAGCATCATCAGCAATCTTGGCTGTCTCTACTGCATTTGCGGCAATCTTTGCTGGGGTAACAGCATTAGAAGCCAACTGAGTAGCACCAATCCCACCAGCAGCAACACTAAGACCACCAGCACCAAGAGCCAACGTACCGCCATCAAGAGATACGATTAAAGAACCACCTGAGTTCTCAACACCGTTGCCCAATACAAGTTTGTCGGCTGGAATAGAACCAGCAAGTTTGGCAGCAGTAACTGATGAATCAGAAATCTTTGCTGTGGTAACAGCATTGTCTGCAAGTTTGTCAGCAGTAACAGACGTCCCAGCAAGAGCAGCCGTTCCTACCGATGCGTCTGCCAACTTTGCCGCAGTCACAGCATCATCAGCAAGCATCAATGTAGAGATACCACCAGTGTTCACTTTAAGGCCGTTAGACCCTGTAACCAAACTAGATCCATCCAGGTTGATGCTAGCAGATACAGCAGCAGAACCATTGTAGGTAGCACTGAGGCTTAAACCACCTGTTGCAGATGCTGTCAAGCCTTGCAAACTAGAACCAAGAGCAATACCACTGATGGTAGAGTTGGTTAATTTTGAGTTTGAAATCGACCCGGCCAACATGGCATCGGTAATACCAGCAGCCTTCACACGAAGAGCATCAGATGAGATTTCGATAGAAGAACCATCTACCTCAACATCGAGACGGTCACCAGTCTTGCTGAGGGCTGCTCCGGCTGTAATGTTAGAAGCCCCTGTGTACTGGCTGAAGGTCAAGTCATTCGTGCCAACAACGTCTGCACCTTTGTTTGATGTACAAACAAATCCCATTTCTCCGTTGACAGTACCTTGCTCGATGAACATTGAAGCACCAGCAGCAGCACTACCAGTAGCCATGTCCGATGAACGTGACCATGAACCAGCAGCACAAATGTAAATACCGTTTTCAGAAGCAGTTGATTGATTTTTTACAAGAACACGGTCGTCAGCAGAAACAGATACACCGTCAATCGTTTGTGTTCCACTCAATGTAATGTTTGCTGTCGTAGCAACTTTACAACTGTCTTTGGGGTCAAGACCAGCAGCAACTGAATCTACGTATCCACGCGTTGCGAGTGCTTGTGTGTTGGTATCAGAACCCGTGTAACGAATCTGACTCGAGAATGAATAGTTACTTGACCCATCCAGTTTGGTTGAATCAATCGCATTGTTTTTTACCTGTTCTTTGGAGATTTGAACTGCCATTGTTGGCTCCTATTTAAGTATATATATCACGACAAGCGAGTCATCACCTGCCGGTGTAAATGAAGTTGTAAAATTAGTAACAGACAACTCTCCAATGTCCGTAAACAGTTGGAGGAGTCCATTCCAATATACCTGTAATGAACCCGATTTGTAGTCACTGCTTACTGTGAAACTTTGGCTGGAACCGTCTGTCTGTGCACTAATGTCTTCATACTCCAGATTGACTTCACCACCACCAGCCGTTTCAAATGGACTGGCAACTGGCATTATTCACTCCAAACAATCTGCGAGTAGTCAATCGTAATGTTTCCAGAACCATTTATTTTGAAGAACAGGTATACATCTGAATTGTCAAAATACGATTGTACTGGTAGTTTGAACTCATATGCAGCACTACCTGTTGTGGTTGTGGTTACTCCAAGGGCAATCGTACCTGCTGTATCCGGAAACCATACATGGTCACCTGCTGCATCCCAAGTACCCTTGACTGTAAGACTGGTATTGCTACCACCCAACCCAGTGCATCGAACTATGATAGACTCTGGCCGTCCAAGAAACCTACCGGATGTGTCAATCTGTTCTGGCACGACAAGTGTGTGTTTGTGAAATTTAGTAGCGTCAAAGTTTTGAGCAACTGCTGCTACGTTTGTATCGTTGATACTTGGATGGTCTATGTGTCTGATATTCATTTTTCCTCCGATGGTAATATGAATTGTTGATCTCTAAATATTGCGCCTTCTGTAAGCGTTTCTTCTTTCCTTTTAATTTTATCCAGTTCGGACAACACTAAATTCATTTGACGTTCTATTCTAACATCTTGTGGCATTGCTTGCGAAATACTGTACAACCCTAGGTAATCACCCAGTCGAACAGCCAAACTCTGATTGGCATGTGTTGTACCCTCCGGTGCAAACAACTGAATATGATCCATTATTTGAGCCTGGACACCTGTCAGTACTAGAATTGTGTACATACTTTGATGATATAGTTTTTTACGCTGAGCCGCTGAGAGTGGATACACATAGCCATCAATAACATTTTTATCATTTGGTTTCGCCGGACGAGGTATCACCCTTCCACCTGCTGCCTCTTCTAAATATTGGGCTATATCTGCTGGTGTTTCTAAATCCTTATAAGTTCTAACAAACGTGATTAGTTCTGGTTTAGCCAGCCCACTTTCATATTTTCTATTAAAGGGTAGTATTTCTTTGTATATTGGTTGAATCAAATTCACTAAGAATTGTATGCCATCAACATCTTTACTATCGATACCATCTATGTTTTTTAAAGAACCCAGAACCCCTGATGCTATTGTAATGATGCTATCTATGGCAGGAACAGGAGGAGACATGATAAATGAAGTTCGGTCATTATATGTGTTTAGTTCGTATGTGACTCTTTGTTGTGCAAATACTGGAAAATACATTTGATAGGGTAGTTGCTTATCTTCATTCAACGAGCGCATTATTGTGTTTACTGATTGATGGGCACGAATCATTTTACCATAGCGCATCAACACCTTTGGTTGGGTCAAGGCATACAAACCATTTTTAAGGTTCTGATATGTAAATGATGAAAAGACTAATGCAGTTCGAAAAACCTTTTGGAGTGCTGGGGAAATGTCACCATAGTCAAACATTGATCGACGAGCAAGGCTAGCCGCTTCTTGTACACTGCGACCCTCTTCTAATGCGTTTACCAAAACAGCAGAACGAAAAGTGTAGTCTTCTAAACTTTGTAGATATAGTGGCTTATCTACCGTCCACTTCTTAGTACTTCGAACAAAGTTATATACGAAATCCGTTATAGTATTTCCTTTCATTCTGTTTAGTTGTTTTACAAAAGCACTGTTGTCAGACAAGGCACTTTGTAAAAACTCGAATTGGTTTCGTACCCCAGCCTTTTGTAGTATTTTAAACAGATCTCCATTTGTGTAGACTTCTCCACTTGGAGTCCTAACTGCAATTTTCCCATAGTTACGAGCGGTTACAGCCTGTCCATTTTTAACCACTCCAAACCCCTTCTTTATATTATTTGTTGACAGTAAAACGCCTGTTGTTTGATACACTATGGTAGGTGCTGTAACTGTGTTACGAGTATGCGATGCTATACGCCATCCCAATAAGTTAACATACAATGCGTTATTTAATATTTTATTCAATGTTTGTACAGCTTCCATTGCCCCGTTAGATTTGTCTTGTCGAATAGCAGATATGATAGACTCTTTCCACGATTGGTTTCCCAACCCATATAGTCGTTTCATTTCTTCGTACCTACCTCTCCCAAATATTGCAGCCGCATACCCTTCATTGCCTTTACCAAAGATTTTATTAATCGACTCTTGCATCGATTGAACAGTCCCCTTCATTCCATTTGAAAGATTGTTATTTCTTAATATTATATTGGCTTGATCTTCTGCGGCATATACTACGGCACTAGCATCAGACAATTCATCCAACGCGTTTATTTTTCTTGCCGCAGAATGCAACACTGGACTTCCTGTACTAGATGCCAACAGTTTTATATAGTCTTCAACGCTTTGGTCTGATTGTCGTACAATAAGATTCTTTATGTTTTCTTTGGTAACAATTGCTTGTGAAGGAGGTTGGTTATTTAAAAGCAGCTGCTTCTCAGATTTCATAGCAGCCTCCTTCACTTGTCTTAATGAGGCTTCTTCTCTTCTAATAAATTCTTTTGATAACTTATTAAAGTCTTTAACTTCCTTCTCAGAAGCCTTAACCACCTGTCTTAGTTTAGTTGACAGAATCCCAACTTCTCCCTTCTCGCTAATGATTCTTTGTATCTTGTTGTTAGCGGTTCGATTAGCATCTTTTATAGCATTGTCTATTGATTGTAATAACCTTGCCTTACGATTAGAAGCTGCTTTTGAAGTTACCTTCATTGCGTTTGTAGATTGCTTCTTAGTTTTTAACTTGTTAACTTTTGTGTCACGTGTCTTATATATGCGTTGGACTTCTGGTGTCCACCGGTCTAGAAAAGGCATCTTGTTCTTTTCTTCTTTAAGAACATCCTTTCCTTTTGCTTTCAATGCTTCACGTTGACTTTCTATGCGTTGAACAGTTGATGCCTTCTGCTGTTTATGGTTTGCATCTATTGTCTTTTCTAATTGATTTACTCGTTTGGTAGCCATCTTTTTATAGTTACGTTGCAACTGCTTATTAGATACCTTGGCTATTTTATTTCGTTCCCTAAAATACTTATTCAATATCCCTTCGACACTCTTTTCTACATTGTATACGTCTATTTTTATGTCAGGCGTCTTTAATACTTCGTCCATCTGATTCATTCTATTCAGGTTTAAAAGTTCTTGTTTATTCACTACACCTGTCGGGCTGCTGTATATTTGTGTTGCAGCATTTCTTACCATCGACTCAAATTTTTTCTGTGTGATGTTACTAGTTGGAACTAGATTCTTTATTGAAAGTTTTGGTAAATCTTTAAGCACATTGTTTGCAATTATATTTGATATGACACGTTCCGACTCTGCTACATAATAAGAGGCCAAACCTAACGTACCTATATTCTTATTTAATAATTCCTCAGTAACTGGCAATACAGTTTTGGCATCCAATGTGTCATCAATTAAGGGCTGCCTTATTGTTTCTATGCCCTTTTCAGTCTGGATTTGTAAATCCACTAATCTAGCATCAGGGTCTTGTATTCTTCGATTAAGGTCTTTTACAAGTTCTGAAAGTTCATCAAAGTATGTGGTAGGATTGTTCATCACTCTACCAGATATTTTTGTTAGTTGTGCATCTATATAATCTCGACCAAAACTAGACCATATTTCAGTTCTAGTAAACTCTGATATACCATTAGCCTTATCAACTTGTGATGCATTTAGATTCTTGCTACCGCCTTTCGCAATAAACATATTGTTCAATAAATACATCATTGACTGATTAATGCCTTCAACTTGTGCTGCCCTTCCTAAGTTGGTTGATTGTCGCTCTCCTGTTGTCATGATTGCGAGTATTTGTTGTGAATTTAATGGAGTGGTAGGAACGTTGTTCAGATAGCGATTAATAATCTCTGGATTATTACTCTGTAAGGTTTCAAAAAGTTCTTGAGAACGAATAGAAAAGGTTCCCATTTCCTGCTCGAACTCTTTTATCAAACGTGTTTGCTGAAAGTTTAATGATGATTGAGTAGGCAGTGTAGGTGCGCTGATTTCATTAATGAGTCGCTGTCTAGTTTCAGATGACCTCTTACCAAATATAGAACTGATTTGAGCATTCCTACCTACTGTTCCTCTACCCTCTAATAACCGAGTTGCATTTTGTACTGTAAGTCGGTCAACATCTTGAACTGTTATTGCACCATCATCAAACCTTGCAATAAGATCTTTATTCATATTACTGATTTGATTAAAATCTGACTGGAACAAAACCTTCTCATTGACCATGTTATCTATGATATTGGATTTTAGTGTTGGTGGTAAATCTAGTTGATCTAATGCCTCAACCATTTCATCAATCTGACTAGATTGCAGGTTACTTAAATCAAAAGCCTTCTCTGTTTTACCTAGACTGTATTGCTGTCCTCTTCCAAAAACATCATATTGAAGTTGTGTTGTTGGTCGTTGTGCAGCAATCAAATTTATATCTTCTATGGGGCCTTTGATTAACTTACCAAATAGTTTACCTATTTTGCTTTGTGCTGCTAGGGCGTTGATGCGTGGGATTCTGCTTTTGTGTACAATTGTATTACGAGTAATCCATGACATGTCATCCAATGCCTTTACACCTGGTGCCAATCGTAAAAACATTGGAGTTGCATAAAGTTTATCTACATTACGCAAAGCATTTACTTTTATATCACCACTATATTCTAGTGCTGTTTTAATAGCCTTCTGAGCACCTGTGAAGTCAGTTAACCTGCCTGCTTTACCACTTGATTTAATCCTAACCAACTCTTTTAAAGGATTATTAGATTGTACTGCTTCTTGCACTACCTTACTGGTTTCATCATAGGACCTCAACATTTTTGCAGTGTCTGTATTCTCCATTAGTTTTTTTCTAAACAAACCAGACG
>MDTG01000246.1_pt1 | contig 13443 bp, 12 predicted proteins | sample 811421 | NCBI WGS metagenome assembly MDTG01 (sample SAMN05326645, study PRJNA326480) | marine metagenome | isolation source: seawater | place: Pacific Ocean: South East | collected 2011 | reverse complement strand
GTTTGTGAAAAATTAAAAGATTTAATACCTCGACATAACTTTATGATTCCAGTTCAAGCTGCAATAGGGGGTAAAATTATTGCAAGAGAAACAATTAAAGGATTTAAAAAAGATGTTTTGACAAAAATTCATGGCGGTGGTGCTACTGATAGAAAAAGAAAATTGCTAGAGAAACAAAAAAAAGGTAAAGCGAGATCAAAACAATTTGGTCGAGTTGAAATCCCACAAGAAGCATTTATAGGTGTACTTAAGATAAATAAAGAAAGATAAGTTTACTAATATTCAAACCATTTTGAAATTAGGTTATTATTATTTTTTATTTTAAAAACATTTTTGTCAATTATTTTTTTATTATTATCTTTACTTATTATGAGATTTGAAATTTCTTTGATCTCATAATGATAAGAAGTTTTTGTATAAGAATTTTTAATTATATTAATATTTTTTCCTGATTTAAATTTGACCATAGTATCTGAATTAATAGTAAAAATATTCTCAAATATCATTTCTTCACTATCAGTAAAAATTTTAAAATTATTGTCTAACTTATTAATTAATGAGGTTTCAAATCTAATTAATTTATTTTGAATTAATAACTCTAATGATGATTCTATATCTATGCCTTTTGAAATATTTTTTTTACAATCTAAAATTTTACAATCAGAAATATTTTCATTAAAAAAATTAAAAATGTCTACCAATAAAGAGACCGGATAAATACCACCATCTAAAATCGATCCTCCAAATAGATCCCTGTTAAATAAAGGTTTTTTAGTATTAATTCTTTTAAAACGAAAATTAAATAATTTTTTACCTCCAAGGGCATCATTTCCAAAAGAGGACTCGATATATTTAATTTGATTAAAATTGATTTTGTTGAGTGATTTAAAAACTTCATTATAAAAAGGGTGAAATTTATTTGAGGTTCCCTCTTCAATTAAAATATTTTTTTGTTTAAATTCTGTAATGATTTTATCAAAGCTATCAGTGCTAAATGTTAATGGTTTTTCTATTAAAATATTTTTATTATTTTTTATTGACTCAATACAGTATTTTTCATGTAAAGAATTCGGTAAAGCTATATAAATTACATCTATATCATTGTTTTTTATAATTTGTTCATAATCTGAAAAAATATATTCGTCATTTAAATTAAATTCTTTTTTAAAAAAATCTCTTTTTTCTTTTGATAAACTTGAAACTGCTAGCAAATTTGAATTATCAATATTTTTAAATTCCTTTGCAAGATTTAGAGAAGCTCTGCCAAGACCTATAATACCCCAATTGATAATTTTTTTCATAAAGTATAAAACAATATAATAAAATTAATATAGATTAATGAAAATTAAAAAATTTTTTCAATATTTATTTAAAAAAACATTTCAGCTCATTTTCCTCGGATTCTATGGAAATATAAAATTTCCCCCTGCAGATAAAGATTCAAAAATTGGAAAACATAAAATAAAAAGAATAAAAATTGGCAATCAAAATTTTAAGGTTGATAAAAATATTTATGAGGTAAAGAATGGAAGAATTTATACTGACCTTGTTGAAAACGTTGCAATAATAAAGAATAATTATTTATTACCAAAGATTTCTTATCAACAAATAAATGGTGTCCTAAAAAATGAAAAATATAATAAAGTTTTAATCGATGGAACAAATAGAATTAAAAAAAGAATTAAAGGAAATATTCTCTCTTTAGTCCAAGGTGCAAGTGGAAACAATTACTTTCATTTCTTATTTGATATCGTTCCAAAAATAATCTTAATTCAACAAGCAAATTTGTTAAAAGATATTGATTTTTTCTATCTACCTAGCAATCTAAATTGGCAGTACAAAATACTTTTAACATTTGGAATCACACGAAAAAAAATTTTAGATAGTAATAAATTTAGGCACATCGAGGCCGATAAAATATATGCTGTAGAACATCCTTGGTATACGAAAGGAAAAGTTCAAGAGGAGATTAATAATATTCCTAGTTGGATAATTTTTTCTTTAAGAAAAAAATTTTTAAAAAATTATAAAAAACAGAAAAATGTCAAAAAAATTTTTATAGATAGAAGTGATTCAATCTTTAATCATTGTAAGTTAGTAAATAATGAAGAAATCAAAGATTTTTTATTTAAAAATAATTTTAAAAGTTATCAAGTAAGTAAACTAGATTTTTTTGAACAAATTAGTTTATTTCATAATGCCAAAGTAATTATAGGACCTCATGGTGCAGCTTTTACAAATATAATTTTTTCGAAACCTGGACTTAGACTAATTGAATTGATTCCAAAAAATCATGGAAGCTTAAAATGTAAAAAGATTTCAAAACTTCTTAAATTCAATTATAAAAGAATTGAACTTAAAAGATTAATAAATCAAAATGAAAATATTAATGGAGACATGAAAATTTCAATATCTTTTTTAAAAAAAGTATTAAAAAATTTTTTATAAAATCCACTCTTTGAATTTTTTTTTATTTTTTAATATATATTCTGGAAATGATTTATCTAAAATTACTTTTTTATAAGTAATATTTCTACCAAATAAATCTCTCTTTTTGTTTATATGGTTTTTGATTATTTTAACATCAGAATACTTTTTTTTTGAAAATTCGACATGAGCAAAGGTTTTTAATTTCTTAGATATTTGTATTGGAGACAATATTGAATTAAAATGCCATCCAGCATTGTCAAATAATTCAATATTTTTTTCTTTATAAAATTTCCAAAAAGGTCTTTGTAAATTTTTTTTAAGAATTTTTTGTCTCATATAATCAATTGAGGATAAATCTTTTTTTTTACAAACTCTCGTCCCTTCCCAAGGGCTTTCAAAATGGTTAAAAAGATTAAATTTATAACAATACATTTTCTGCATAAATATCCCGTATTTTTTCTTGAGCTTAAAATTTTTTAAAATTTTTGGATTTGGTATTTCATCTGGGTCTGAAAACATTATATAATCATCTTGCCCAATATTTTTTAGTTTTCTCAACATATAATCACGCTGATAAGCTTGATTTTGCCAGGGATTGTCTTCTTTTTTGAAAGGGTAATCTAAGACGAAATAAATTAATTTTTTTTTAAAATTTTTATTTATTAATTTAAAATTAAGTTTCTTTTTTCTATTTTTATGATCAAATTTTGACTCACAAACTACAAAATAATCTATGCTTTTATCAAGTATTTCGAATCTTAAATTTGCTAGAAAATTATCATCAAAAAAAGTTATGCAATCATAAATTTTACTCATTTGTAAAAAGGTTTAATTTTTGATTTTAATCTACGAAATCTTTTTATCAACTTTGTTTTATTTTTTAATTTTTTTTTCCAATTTATAGTCATAATTAAAGTTATAAATTTTTTTAGGCTTGTCAATCAATGAAGCTTGAATATTCCACTAACCTGGTTCTTTTAGTTTTGCAAATTTAATGAAGTTTTCTTTATTTATCCAATTTTTCATAATATCATTTCCATATGGTCCTACCAAATCAGATGCGAAAGAAAATTTTAATCTTTTATAATTAATTTTTAATTTTATATATTTATACAAGATATTAATTAACTTACCTTCATGTAATTTAAAAGAAATATAATTTAAGTTGTTAATAAAAAAATTAATTATATCTTTATTTATAGCTTTAGCTAAAATATGATTTGACTTAATATCTGAGTCTAAAATATTTAGTATTTAAAATTAATGAAGAAATTTTGAAAAATATTTTAAATAGTATAGATGGGAGAGATGGCCGAGTGGTTGAAGGCGCACGCTTGGAAAGCGTGTAAAGAGGCAACTCTTTCATGGGTTCGAATCCCATTCTCTCCGCCAAATATATAAGTCAATAAATTTATTAATTGATCTTTAATTTGGATTTTATATCAAAAAAAGTTATGGGGCAGGTGGTTGTTTTGAAATTTTTAATAAACCAAAAAGGCATAAATCTCTCTGCTAAAAATCCGTAAATTCTAGCTTTATTATAACCATGCAAGTCGTGGTGCTTGAAAGCCTTCTCACATTTAAAAAGCCACGGAAATATTTCATTATAAAATTTTGTTAATATCTTAAAATTTTTACAGATAAACATATTAAAGGGATAAAACTTGTTTCCATTTAAATATTTTAAAAAATCTTTTTGATATTTTTTAGGCATTAATTCAATTGCTTTATCTAAAAAAAATGAACCATGAAAAATTCTAAATTGATCCTCTAATGTATTTTTTTTAAACATTACAGAGGGTTTTTTTATTACTTCGAAAATATTTGCTTTAATTAACTTCAGATTTTTAATTTTACCAAAAATTAATGGCTGACCTAAAATCACATCATAATTTTTCCAGTTATATTTTGGTTTTTTTAATATTATCTTATCTAATTCCTCTAATGAATTTATTTTTGAATCTTTTTTTGTCCAAAATCTTCTATAAGAACAAAAACCTATCCACTCATTTGATTTAAAATTTAATTTTTTATTTTTCCATATGTTATAGTGAAAGGTATATTCACCAAAATTCATATTTTTTCTTGAAATATTTTTACCATTTTTATCACTCAGCCATTTTTTACTGAATTTTGTATCACCTAAGCCAACAGGTATTAAATTTAAATTTTTTAACTCTTTAAAATTTTGATCAAAAATTGAAATACAAAAAATTTTCATAGATACGATTATGCAAACTATATAAACAATTTATAATAAAATAATGCTTAAAATAAAATTTTATTGACTAACTAGTATTTTAGTAGAGCCATATGTAATAAAATTTAAAATGATAAATTAGTCTCGTTTTTATTGTATTATTAATCAAAAATTACAAAAATAATAAATTAAAATTAAAGAAATTTTATAAAAAAATGATATAAATAAACTTATTTCCTTTTTCAAAAAATGACAAAAAACAAATCATACAAAGCAGATTCTATTAAAGTTCTAAAAGGATTGGATGCAGTTAGAAAAAGACCAGGCATGTATATTGGCGACACTGATGATGGGACAGGACTACATCATATGGTTTATGAGGTTGTAGATAACTCGATTGATGAGGCTCTTGCAGGTTATTGTAAAAATATATTTGTAAAAATAAATTCTGATGGAACCATTACAGTCAGAGATGATGGAAGAGGTATACCAGTAGATATGCATAAAGGTGAAAATAAATCAGCTGCCGAGGTGATTATGACTCAATTGCATGCTGGTGGTAAGTTTGATCATGATTCTTACAAAGTTTCAGGAGGTTTGCATGGAGTTGGAGTTTCAGTTGTAAATGCTTTATCAGAAAAATTAGAATTAGAAATTAATAGAGATGGAAAAAAATTTTTTATAGAATTCAAAGATGGAGATGCAAAAAAACCTCTTAAAGAAATTGGAAAATCTAAAGATACAGGCACACAAATTACTTTTCTTCCATCAAAAAAAATTTTTTCATCAATAAAATTTAATGGTAATATTTTAATAAAAAGAATGCGTGAGTTAGCCTTTTTAAATAAAGGGATAAAAATAACTTTTATAGATTCTTCAAAAAAAAAATGACAAGACTCAAGAATTTAAATTTGATGGAGGTGTTTTAGAGTTTGTTGATTTTTTAGATGACAAGAGAGAAAAAATACAAAATAAAAATGGTAATGATTTATTTAAAAAACCAATTTATATCGAAGGCAAAAGAAATAATATTGAAATAGAATGCTCACTAAAATGGAATGCTGGTTACTCCGAGGATTTTTTACCTTACACAAATAATATTTACCAAAAAGACGGCGGAACTCATGTTTTAGGATTTAGAAGTGGTTTAACTAGAATAGTTAACAAGTACGCTAATGAACACAATTTATTAAAAAAGAATAAATTAACAATTTCAGGTGATGATATAAAAGAGGGCCTTACTTGTGTGCTATCAACTAAAATCCCAGATCCAAAATTTTCTTCACAAACAAAAGATAAATTAGTTTCTTCAGAAGTTAGAATGATTGTAGAGACAATAGTAAATGAAAAATTATCTATCTGGTTTGATCAAAATCCTTCTATTGCAAAAATAATCCTTGCAAAAATTATTCAAGCAGCAATGGCAAGAGATGTTGCGAGAAAAGCTAGAGAAAATGTAAGAAGAAAAGGTGCCCTAGAATTAAGTGGCTTACCAGGCAAGCTGGCTGATTGTCAGTTAGGTAAACAAGAAGGTACAGAACTATTTATCGTTGAGGGAGACTCAGCTGGTGGATCGGCAAAACAAGGAAGAAATAGATCAAACCAAGCAGTTTTACCTTTGAGAGGTAAAATATTAAATACTTACGTTGAGGATATTGGATTGAAAAAAAATGGAAGTGGAATAGGAGCTGACCAAAGAACTAAAGCATTGTCCAAGATGATTTCATCAAACGAAATTGTAACTTTGATAAACGCTTTAGGCTTAGATCCTAAAGCTCATGAAATAGATTTAAAAGACTTAAGATATGGAAAAATAATTATCATGACTGATGCGGACGTAGATGGTTCCCATATTAGAGCTTTATTATTAACTTTTTTTAACAATAAACCATTTAATAAGTTAATTGAGCATGGACATGTATATTTGGCTCAACCGCCTTTATTTAAAATTAATAAAGGTTCAAAAGGGGTATACATTAAAGATGAAAAGGAATTAGAGGAATACATAATAAAAAATAACAAAGAAATGAAGAAACTAAAAAAAGGATCAAAAGAATTTAATAAGGAAATAGAAAAAGAAAAATCTAAAATGAATATTCAAAGATTTAAAGGATTGGGAGAAATGAATCCCGATGAGCTATGGAACACAACTTTAGATCCCGAGACAAGAAATTTGTTACAAGTTCAATACTCTAAAGACCTTAAAAAGGACCAAAGCTTAATTCATACTTTGATGGGCAATGATGTAGCACTAAGAAAAGACTTTATAATTTCTAACTCTATAAATGTTCAAAATCTAGATATCTAAAATGAAGTTTTTTGAGACTTCAAAATATCATTTTTTTAAAAAATCAACTTATGTAAGTTTAAGATGGATTGGTATAATCGGACAATTAATATCAGTATACTTTGTTTATTTTTTTTTACAGTTTAAGTTTAATTTTATAGCTTCTAATCTGGCAATCTCTTTAGGTATATTAAGTAATCTTTACTTAATTTTTATTTACCAAAAAACTCAATTATCTGACAAGTCGGCATTTATTTTTTTAGTAATAGATATTTTCCAACTAGGTGCTTTGCTTTATTTGACAGGAGGCGTTACCAATCCTTTTGTAATCTTCTTGCTAATACCAAGTGTATTTTCATCCTCCAACCTCAGTTTTAAAACTAATTTATTATTAGTATTTCTTACAATTATTGTAATTTTTATCTTAACATTTTACTCACTGGAATTGCCATTTCCAATAAATGCTCATTTTCATGTAAGTCCATATTATTTTTATTCAATACCGATAGCTTTGATAATTGCTTTAATATTTCTAAATTATTTAGCAATGACTTTTGGAAAACAATCTAGATTAAGAAGGGAAGCATTAGCTAAAATGGAAGAGGTAATGGCAACAGAGCATGAACTTTTGTCTTTAGGTGGTCAAGCTGCAGCAGCAGCCCATTCACTTGGAACACCTTTGTCTACGATAAAAATTATCACCCAAGATCTTATGAAGCAGTTTAAAGGAAACAAAGATATTGAAAAAGATATTGAACTTTTATCAAGCCAGGTTGAAAGATGTAATGAAATTTTAAAAAGTTTAAGTTTAAATCCAGTTGAAGAGGATAATTTTATCGATAAAGATATTTCCATGAAACAATATTTGAGTGAAATTATTTCTTCTTTCAGAGAAATAAGTAAAAAAAAATTTTTTTTTAATTTTGATCAATTTTCAAATGAAAGAAAATTAACAAAATCTATTGAAATAGTTTATGGATTAAGAAATTTTATAGGTAATGCAAATAAATTTGCAAAAGAAAATATTCATATAAATTTAAAAAGCGACAGTGAAAATACTATAATTGAAATTGAAGATGATGGAAACGGCTACCCAAGAGATATATTATCTAAGATAGGAGAACCATATTTGAAATCTAATGAGAGCATTGAAAAATCAAAAATAGGTCTTGGTCTTGGGTTATTTATAGGTAAAACTTTACTTGAAAAAAATTTTGCTTCAGTAAATTGCAGAAACTCAAAAACAAGAAGTGGTGCTGAAGTTATTATCAAGTGGCAAAATAAAGATTTATTTAATATTTAATGAAGTTTTTTTTTCGTATCAAAAAGTGAACTTAATTGTGATATCATAACATCACCTAGTTCATTTACATCAGTAATTTTTATGGCTCGATCGTAATATCTTGAGACATCATGTCCAATACCAATAGCCAAAACTTCAATTTCAGTTTTTTCCTCAATAAATTTTACCATTTTTTTTAGGTGTTTTTCTAAAAAGTCCCCAGAGTTTACTGATAATGTTGAGTCATCTACTGGAGCGCCATCAGATATTACCATCAATATTTTTCTTTCCTCTTTTCTTTTTCTTAATCTTGAAAAGGCCCAATTAATTGCCTCCCCATCTATATTTTCTTTGAGCAAACCCTCTTTTAACATTAGTCCAAGATTATTTTTAGCTTGTCTCCAATTACTATCAGCACTTTTATATATTATGTGCCTTAGGTCATTTAATCTTCCAGGAGTCTTCGGTTTATCTTGTTTGTTCCAAAACTCTCTACTTTGACCTCCTTTCCAATTTTTTGTTGTAAAACCCAAAATTTCAACTTTAACTGAACATCTTTCTAAAGTTCTTGATAGAATATCAGCACATATTGCTGCGATTGTTATAGGTCTTCCTCTCATGGACCCTGAATTGTCAATTAATAGTGTTACGATCGTATCCTTGAAATCTAAATCTTTTTCTTTTTTAAAAGATAAAGAGTTATATGGATCCATAATTATTCTTGGAAGTTTTGAGCTATCTAATAGCCCTTCCTCCAAGTCAAATTCCCATGCTCTATTTTGTTTAGCTAAAAGTTGTCTTTGTAATTTATTAGCAAGTTTAGTTACAATATCCTGAAAGCCAATTAGTTGCTGATCCAAACTTTTTCTTAGTTTATTTGCTTCATCAGCATTTTCTAAATTTTCTGCTTTTACTATTTCATCAAATTTTGTTGTAAAAATTTTATAATCATGATTAAGGTTGTTTATATTTTTTTTTTGAATAACCTGCTCTGAGGTTTGTTGATCAGATTCTGTATCTACTTGTTGTTCATCTAATTTATACTCATCAATATCATAATCAGAATCTAGATTTGCTTCTGTTTCTTGATCCCTATTTTCATCTTTTTTGTCATCTGTTTCGCTTTCTTGATCATCATTGGATGGATTGTCTTGTCCATCATTTTGATTATTTTCCTCAGTTTCATCTTCGTTTTCAGTTTGGAATATATCCATTTCTTGTAATATTTTTGAAAATTTAGAACTATATATATTTTGATCTTCAAAATTTTCTTTTAAGAAACCGATATGTTTATTTATAGATTGATCAAATTCCTTTTCCCAAAAATTTAACATTTTTAATGATTGTGAATTTAAATTTATATCATAAAAATTTTTAAGCATATACAATTCGAATGCTTCAGCTATTGGCACATCTTCTTTGGTTCTTAGTTGATCTTTTCTTTTAATATTCATCAAATGACCATAATTATCTTTAAGGTTTTTTTCTATACCTTTGAGCATTTGACCTCCTAAAGTTTCATACCTAATTTTTTCTGCGATTGCATATAAAGATTTACAGCTTGAATTGGTTGGGAGATTTTTTTTATAGATTTCATCATCGGAAAACTTTTTTTTTAATGCTGAAGAGTCAGCCTCTGCTCTAGCTTTGACGAAATCTATTTTGTTTCTCAAACTTTCTAGCTCAAAAACGTTAGGTTTATTTTTATTATTTTTATTGTTATGATCTATTTCAAAGTCGTCAGAAATTACTTTTATAGTAGAAGTTAATGCTTGTCTTAATTTTTCTTTTAGATTTGTTTCTTTATCACTCATTAAATTTGAATATTAAGCAAAGATTCTGGTAAATCCTCCCCAAAACATCTTTGATAATATTCTGCAATTATATTTTTTTCCATATCATCACATTTATTTAAAAAAGTAACTCTAAATGCATAACCTATATCTTTGAATATCTCAGTATTGTCAGCCCAGTGCAAAACTGTTCTTGGACTCATTACAGTTGAAATATCTCCAGCCATGAATCCTTTTCTTGTAAGTGAGGCTACTTTAATCATATTAGAAATTTTTTCTTTCCCTTTTGGATTATTAAAATTTTTATTTTTTGCTAAAATAATTTCCATTTCTCTTTCAAGGCTCAAGTAATTAAGTGTTGTAACAATATTCCATCTATCCATTTGACCTTGGTTTATCTGTTGAGTTCCGTGGTATAGTCCCGACGTATCACCTAGTCCAACTGTATTTGATGTTGCAAATAATCTAAAATATTTATTTTGTTTAATTACTTTGTTCTTATCGAGCAATGTAAAATTACCCTCAGCTTCCAAAACTCTTTGAATGACAAACATAACATCGGGTCTTCCAGCATCATATTCATCAAACACTAGTGCAACTGGATTCTGAATTGACCAGGGTAAAATACCTTCATTAAATTGAGTTATTTGTTTGCCATCTTTTAAAACAATTGCATCTTTTCCAATTAAATCGATTCTACTGATATGACTATCTAAATTTACTCTTACGCATGGCCAATTTAATCTTGCTGCTATTTGTTCAATGTGAGTAGATTTTCCAGTTCCGTGATATCCTTGTACTAAAACTCTTTTGTTAAAAGCAAAACCAGAAATGATTGCAAGTGTTGTGTCTCTATCAAATTTATAAGTTTTATCAATTTCTGGCACGTATTCACTTTTTTTAGAAAATGCACTGATTTCCATATCTGAATCGATACCAAAAGTTTGTTTGACTGAAATTTTTATATCGGGCTGTGAATTAGAATCAGGTATCAATTTTTTCTCTATATGTATTTTTTAGTTGAGTATAAGCTAATGTAATTTGTTTAAGTTTTTCCTCGTATTTTTTATTACCGGCATTTATATCGGGATGAAATTTTTTGACAAGGACTTTGAATTTATCTTGAATTTTTTGCCATTTTAAACCAACAGAAACTCCCAAAATACTAAAGGCTTTGATATCTTTGTGGTCGAATTTAAATTGACGCATATGATTATATTCACCCTTAAATTTATCTTTATCTAACTCATCTCTAAGAGTATTGTTCCATAAAATTTTAAAAAAATTATCAGACGAACTAAAACTTTGAGTTGGTTTATGCCATATCATATCTGATTTTAAAAAATCAATAACCTGGTCATCATTCATACCAGAAAAATAATTCCAGTTTTTATTAAATTCTTTTACATGTTCTAAACATAGCATACGGTATTTTTTGCTATTATCTTTCTCAACAGGTGCTTTATATTCACCAATTTCTTTACAATTACTCCAGTCACAAATATTTTTCATGTTATAGTAAATAATATTTATGAATATAAATAATCTAATTGCAATCGTAAAACAAAAATTAACTAAAGAAATTTCAATTGAAAAAATTACTGTTGAGGATAAGTCATTTTTGCATAAAAATCATCCAGGTAACCAAGAGGGAAAGTTTCATCTGAAACTTATAATTGGATCAGATGAGTTAAAAAATTTGAGTAGAATAGAAAGTAATAAAAAAATTTACAGAATTTTAGCCAAAGAAATACAAGAATATATTCATTCTTTGCAGATCTTAATTGATTAGTTCTTTTTTTAAAAATTTTTTAATTTGTAAATTGGTATATTCATTATTGATATTTGTAAAACCAATCTTTTTTAGCAATATTAAGTTTATTTTTTTTGAAAAGTTTTTTTTATCAGTCATCATAAAACTTAAAATTTTATCTATATCTCTGAAAGAAAAGTAATTTTTTATGTTTGAAGGAAGTTTTAATTTCACTATATGTTCAATTATATCTTGATAATCTTTAATACTAATTAATTTTATACTCAAACTAAATTTAACAGCTGCAATTATCCCTAAAATTACTGCTTCGCCATGATTTAGCTTTTTTGAGTAACCTAAGCTTGCTTCAAATGCATGGGCAAAAGTATGTCCAAAATTTAAAATTTTTCTTAAATTTTTTTCTTTTTCATCCTTTTCAACAATTTTTTTTTTAATTTTACAACTCTCAAAGATTGCTTTTTGGATAAATGGTTTCTTTAAATTTAAAATTTGTGATGAATTTTTATTTAGAAATTTATAAAAACTTTTATTTAAAATCAGAGAATGTTTGAAAACTTCACCGTAACCACACACAACTTCTCTTTTACTCAACGTTTTCAAAAATTCTGTGTCACTAATAACAATTTTAGGTTGATAAAAACTTCCAATTAAATTCTTACCTTCTTTTGTATTTATTCCTGTTTTACCTCCTATTGAAGAGTCAACTTGAGATAATAATGTTGTTGGAATATTAATATAACTTAATCCTCTTTTGTATAAACTGGCAGCAAATCCCCCCACGTCACCTGTAATACCTCCCCCAATAGTAATAATACAATCCTGTCTTGAAAAATTTTTATCAAGTAAAATTTGCAAAATTTTATATATATATTTTAAATTTTTATTTTTTTCATTTGCCGCATATATAAATTTGAAAACTTTCTTTTTTTTTAATGATTTTGTTATTTTAAGAATCATTCCTTTTGGAACATTTTTATCAATAATCAAAAGACATTGATTAAAAACTACAGAATTTTTTTTTAAGTATAAATCTAAATTTTTAATTATATTTGAACCAATTATGATTGGATAATTTTCTAATTTAGTCTTTATTTCTAACTTTATGGGTTTCATAAATTTTAATTATATTTTTTACAATTTCATTTTTACTGAAGTTTTCACAATTAATTTTATACATAGCTTTTGAATAAATAATAGAACGTTTTTTAATAAGCTCTATTATCTCATTTCTAGTAGATTTTTGAGCAATTGGTCTTTTTTTACTATCTTTTATTCTTTCAACTAAAGTTTTAACATCCCAATATAACCAAAATGATATATGATTATCTAATACCTCTTTTTTAATTTTATTATTTAAAAAAGCGCCTCCACCAAGTGAAATTACCGATTTATTTTTTTTTAATAATTTAAGCGTTATTATTTCTTCAATTTCTCTAAAATGTTTTTCTCCATTGTTTTCAAATATTTTAGAAATTTTCATACCAGTTTTTTTTTCAATCTCGTCATCCACATCAATAAAATCAATATTTAGTTTTTTTGACACCAAGAAGCCAATTGATGACTTACCCGATCCCATCATCCCTAAAAAAACTAAATTTTCTTTTGAATTCATAAATTTCTGTATTGAAAAAACACAATTATGTCTTAATTTGATTTTAACCAACGTTATATGCAATT
>MDTG01373956.1_pt1 | contig 13444 bp, 11 predicted proteins | sample 811421 | NCBI WGS metagenome assembly MDTG01 (sample SAMN05326645, study PRJNA326480) | marine metagenome | isolation source: seawater | place: Pacific Ocean: South East | collected 2011 | reverse complement strand
TAAATATATTAGTATTAATTTTTTTATTTGCGTATGCGGATGAGTTAAATGCAAAAATTAAAATTAATTTTATAAATAAAAAAACGTATAAATTTAAATCATTCCAGAATTTTCTTTTCATTAATGGATATAGGTTATATTTTATAAATTAAGCTTTTTAAACTAATAATATATGTATTAACAATATAATTTAAAATACAATTATTAGAAATATTTCTAATAATTTTTTAAAAATTTAAAAGAATTATTATGAAGGCAGTAATTTTAGCGGGAGGTAAAGGGACAAGGATAAGTGAAGAAACAATATTAAAACCAAAACCTATGATTGAGATAGGAGGTCGACCAATTTTATGGCATATCATGAAAATATTTAGCCTTTATGGAATTAATGAATTCATAATATGTTGTGGATATAAAGGTTATTTAATAAAGGAATATTTTGCAAATTATTTTTTACATATGAGTGACGTAACTTTTAATATGAAATTAAATTCTATGGAGGTTCATAAAAAAAATTCTGAACCTTGGCTAGTGACTCTTATTGATACTGGAGAAAATTCCAATACAGGAGGTAGGCTTAAAAGAGTTAAAGAATTCTTAGGAGAGGATGATTTTTGTTTTACTTATGGAGATGGATTAGCAGATATTAATATAAAAAAACTTATAAATTTCCATAATAACCATGATGGACTAGCAACAATAACTGCAGTAAAACCTCCAGGTAGATATGGAGCAATAGAAATAAATAAAAATCAAAGAGTTAGTTTTTTTAAAGAGAAACCAGATGGGGATGGGAGCTGGATAAATGGAGGATTCTTTATCTTAAATCCAGCAGTTTTAGATTTAATAGAGGATGATAGTATAAATTGGGAAAAAGAACCTTTAACCTATCTTGCTCAGAATAATAATTTATTTGCTTATAAACATGAAGGTTTTTGGCATCCTATGGATACTCTAAGAGATAAAATTTATCTTGAAAACCTCTGGAGCGATGTTGATACTCCTTGGCGAAGATGGTAAAAGTTAATCCAAGTTTTTGGAAAAATAAAAAGATATTGCTCACGGGGCATACAGGTTTCAAGGGTAGTTGGCTTTTAATTTGGTTACTAGAAATGGGTGCAGATGTATACGGCTTCTCTGATAAATATGAAAAGGATAGTTTATTTGATACTTTATTAAAACAAGGTTCAATTGCTTTAGATAATCAAAATTGGAGGCATTTCGAACATGACCTCTTAGACAAGGAAGTATTAAATAAGATAGTAAATTTATGTAATCCTGATATCGTCATACACATGGCTGCTCAAGCTATCGTCAGAGAAAGTTACAAAAATCCGCTTAATACTTGGAATATAAATGTTAATGGGACTCTTAATTTATTAAATGCACTCGAATCAAATAATAAAAAATGCTCTACTATTATTGTTACGACAGACAAAGTTTATGAAAATGTTGAGGATTATAAGGTTTTTAAAGAAAATGATAAGCTAGGTGGTCATGACCCATATAGTGCTAGCAAAGCCTCGGTTGAAATAGCAGTTGCTAGTTGGAGAAATAGTTTTTTAAAAAATAAAAATTTAAATTGTAATATAGCTACAGCTAGAGCAGGAAATGTGATAGGTGGAGGAGATAATTCTAAAGATAGAATTGTGCCTGATGTAGTGAATGCTTTATTAAGAGGTAGAAAGATCAAAGTAAGAAATCCATATTCGCTTAGGCCTTGGCAGCATGTTTTGGAGTCTTTAAATGGTTATTTAATACTTTGCGAAAAATTGTACTTTGATAATGATCATATCTTAGATTCTTTTAACTTCGGGCCAGATACTACTAACTCTAAAACTGTTAAAGATTTAGTAAATGAAATAATTAAATATTGGGATGGAGAATGGGAAAATTATAATAATGAAGATGGATTTTTTGAAGCTAAAAGTATTAAATTGGATATTAGTAAATCGAAGGAATTATTAGGTTGGAAACCCTCTTGGGATTTCGAAAATACAGTGGAGAAAACCATAATGTGGTACAAAGATGTTTGCTTACATCAAAAAAGTGCTTTTCAAGCTTGTCTTGATGACATTAATTCATTCATCCAAAAAAATTAATATGAATATAATTGATGAGGTTCTTCCAAATGTTTTTTTAGTTTCCATAAAAAGTAGTAATGATATCAGAGGGAATTTTATTAAAACTTATAATTTTGAAGAATTTAAAAAACTAAATTTAAATTTTATCCCAAAAGAGTCTTATATCTCTTCCTCTTTCTTTAATGTAGTTAGAGGGATGCATTATCAAGTTGAAAAATCAGCACATGAGAAATTAATTACCTGCATAAAAGGAAAAGTTCTTGATGTAATAGTAGATGTAAGACCTTTTTCTTCAAACTTTAATAAACCCGTATCATTTTTCTTAAGTGAAAATGAACCAATAGCAATATTAATTGGAAAAGGTTATGCTCATGGCTTTTTAAGTCTCAGTAAAATAAGTATTATGAGTTACATGACTTCTACAGTTTATTGCCCTTCTTATGATTCTGGAGTTTTATGGTCAAGTATTGATTTCGAATGGCCTATAAAAAATCCAATCCTGTCTCAAAGAGATAAATTACATCCATTATTAGGTAATCATAAATGCAAATTTTCTTAACAGGTGGGACTGGATTCATTGGTTCGCATTATTTAAATAATCTTCTTAGAAATAATCACAAAGTTGTAGCTTTAAAGAGAAATGACTTTAGCAAAACAAAGATAATTTTAGAGAAGGAACCTTTATGGATTAAAAGCAATATCGCTAATATAAATGAAAAATATTTGTTAAAAAAAGATCTTCTAGTACATTTAGCAGCACATTCAACGCAACCACCTTACGATAACTTGGAAAATTGCATACAAAAAAATGTTTTAAATCCTTTGTCTTTATTTGAAAAAGCTTATAGTGTTGGAATTAGAAGATTTCTGGTGGTAGGAAGTTGTTTTGAATATGGATTGAGTGCGAATAGTTATGATTTTATTCCTCCAAATGCGCCATTATTGCCAGTAGATACTTATCCTACTTCTAAAGCAATTGCATCATTAGCTTTTACTCAATGGGCTATTCAAAAAAAAGTTTCATTGAGTATCCAAAGAATTTTTTATGTTTATGGTGAGGGTGAAAATAAAAATAGATTTTATCCATTAATTAAAAAAGCTGCAAGGGAAGGAAGAGATTTTGAGATGAGTAATGGTCAGCAAATTAGAGATATTTCAAATGTTGATTTAATTGCTTTAAAAATATATGAAGAAAGTAAAAGGATTATTTTATCAAAGAATTTCGATGTGAGAATTTCGAATGTTGGGTCTGGCAATAATTTATCAATTAAAGAGTTTGCTTTAGATATTTGGAGAAAATATAGTGCAAAAGGTAAATTAAAAATTGGTTTATTACCTTATCGAGATCGCGAAATAATGAGATATGTGCCTGATTTAAATCAAATAAATATAATTCAAAATTTTGAATAAATTTGTTAATTAATTATGAAAACAAAATTGATAAAAAAAACAAAAACCCCTTTACTAACAATTGCTATTCCTACTTATAAAAGACCAAAATTACTTTATCTCTCTTTGATATCTGCACTCAATCAATCTAATAAAATTTCTTATGAAATAATTGTTATAGACAATTGTAATGATGAAAAAATAAATAAGAAAGTAGATCAAATAATAAAAGATTTATCTCATAAAGGAAAAATAAAATTTTTTAGAAATCATAAGAATTTAGGGATGTTTGGGAATTGGAATCAATGCTTAATCAATGCGAAAGGAGAATACATAACAATATTAAATGATGATGATTTATTAGATCATAACTTCGTGGAAAATGTAGTTAAAGATATAAATGGTTCGAAAATGCTAATTTATGATAACGAATTAATAGGTGAGACTAAAGTAGAAAAACAATTAGGTGAGAAAGTAAGATCCTTTCTTAAAAGATTTCAATTAGTACAGAAAGAGAAAATATATTTATCTGATTTGATTTTTAGAAATCCTAGTAATGGATCTTTAGGTGTTGTAGTAAAAAGGAATTCAGCAATTTTAATTGGAGGTTATAAGAGTGAATTCTACCCATGCGCTGACTATAACTTTAACTTGAATTATATATCTAAATATGGAGGTTTTAAAATAAGAAAAAAATTATGTAAATATAGAATTTCTGTAAATGAAAGTCTAAATAAGGAATGCTTAGTTGATTTTGTTATTAGAGACTTTCAATTAAGAGAAAGAATTTATTTAAAGTCTTTTAAAAAAAGAAAATTTATTTTATCAATAGCAGAGAAAATAAATTTTTTACAAGCTTGTTCTCAATGTTCAAGATATATTTTCTTGAGAAAATTATGTTATCTTGATTTCGAAAATTTGTCCTTAGGAAAATTTAATTCTCATAAATCAAATCTAATCAAATTACTTTCGTTTTCTAAATATGTATGTTTAATGATTGAATTATTAATTTTAATAAATTGGAAGATATTGTTCTTTCTAAAAAAAATAGAATGGTCTTATCTATTTTAAATATATTTTGAAATAAAATTATCTATGGTACTGTGTAGTCTTAAAAACATCTCATTGGTCATAGCATGATGTATTGGTAATAAAACACCTCTTTCCATAATAGAATCGCAATTTTCTAATTCTCCTTTAATAGTTCTATATTTAATACCACGCATCATCGGTTGTCTTAATATATTTCCTGAAAAAACAACTCTTGTTTGTATATTTTCTTTTTCCAAATAAATTTGAAACTCTTTTCTTGTAAAAGGAGCATCTTTTTTAATAAGTATTGGGTAAGCTAACCAAGCAGTTCTATGGTTTTTAGACTGAATCGGGATATCAAAGTATTTTGCATGTTTCCCAAAATAATCAGATTGAATTTTGAAGTTATTTTCTCTTGTTGAAATATTTTGGTAAAGATTTTTAAGTTGCACAATGCCAAATGCTGCTCCAACTTCACTCCCTTCAAGGTTATAACCAACTTCTTCAAAAACAAATTTTGCATCATATTCAATACCCTCTAAATTGACATTAAATCTATTTTCTATTGACTCACTTTTTTCATCAAAAAGTGATGAACTTCTACCCCAAGATCTTAGCAATTTTGCCTTTTTTAAAACTTTTTCATCATTTATTGCTAGTGCACCTCCATTCCCAGCACAATTTATAATATGTGATCCATAGAAGCTTGTTATTGACATATCAGTGAATTCACCAGTTGATTCATTATTTATTTTTCCTCCAAGTGTGTCAGCAGAATCTTCAATTACTTTTAAATTGTATTTGTTTGCAATCTGTCTTATTTCGTTCCATTTACATAAGTTTCCAAGAAGATTTGGAGCTAGAATAGCTACGGTTTTGTGTGTTATTAACTCCTCAATCTGATTTACGTTAATACAATAAGTCAGTGGTTCTACATCTGTAAAAACCGGTATGAGGTTATTTTTAATTAAGCAGCCGATTGTGGTGGAAAAAGTTAATGCGGGTGTAATTATTTCAGAACCTACTGGAAAATTCATAGACTCAATTCCTAAATAAAGAGCTGAAGAACCTGAGTTTACAAAAAGGGAATATTTTTTTGAGAATAATCTTGCTATCTTTTTTTCGAAATCTCTAGTATAAATTCCCATCTGAGTAGATTCATTTAGGCATTTAATAACAGCATTTATCTCCTCTTGACCGTATACTGTTTTTGCATAAGAGATTTGTTCTTTCATTTAACGCATTAATTAGACCTAATATTAACAATAATTATTGATACATGTTAAGACTGTTGATCTTAAAATGATAATATTTATTAAATACTATTTATAGTTTTTAATTTTATTTATAAATTCTTATTTAGTTTTTAAAAATAATTTTATATCTTAATTATTGATATTAAAAATAACTATAAATTTAATATTAAAGAAATTGTGGTGAATATTTTTGAATATTGAAAGTACCATGCAAGAACAATTAGAAATTTGTTTATTAATTAATTAATGATAGGAATATAGGATCTAAAACAAATATAATTAGAAAAAATAACCTTAATTAAAAAGTTTGTCACTATAACCAAAATGTTATTAAATATAAAAATCATAATTTGAATTCTTAGAAATTTCTATTTTTTCATCATTAAATCTTCTATAAGTTTTGTTATGCTTTAATGGAAATTTTCTTTCTTGTAAAAGTATTCCAAAAAATGTTATAAAAATTTAATATAAAGTTTTTATATATCTAACAAAATAGAATAAATTAGAAAATATCATCAAATTAAAAATATTAGATGAAATTATCTTAGAAGATTTTAATTTTGTATTTATTCCATATTTTTCTAAATAAAAAAGCAAAACAAGTTTAATTCTTAACAAAATAGTTAAAGATAAACTATTTATATCACTTCTATAAAAATAACATTAGATTTTTAAATTAGAATTTTGCTTTATGAATATAATTTATAACAAAAAGATTAAATTTTAAAAAAAGATATTAAATAGTAATTATATTTAAGTTTGTTTGTAAAAAAATTAGTGAGTAATTATATTTCAAATGTTCTTGTTATTGGATGCGGAGGAGCAGGTTTAAGATCTGCTATAGAAATTTGTAACTTGGGACTAAAAGTATGCATATTAGGAAAAAGAGCAAAAAATGATTCTCATACGGTACTTGCGGCAGGTGGAATTAATGCTGCATTTGGCAATTTAGATGATGATGATTCTTGGGAACAACATTTTGCAGACACCTATATTGAAGGTTATGGTATTGGTGAAGCAGAACAAATTGAATTATTAACAAAAGATTCTTTAGATGTTGTTCAGGAGATTGATTCTTGGGGAGCTAAATTAGCTAAATTAGATAATGGTAAAATTAGTCAACGGTTTTTTGGGGCTCATACATATAGAAGAACATGTTACGCAGGAGATTACACTGGCAAAGCAATATTAAATGCATTACTTGCCAAAACTAAAGCACTTAACATACCAATATTTGATAATCAATATGTGACCAAATTACTAGTGGAAAATGGAAGATGCTTCGGTGCAGTGGGATTTGATATTAATACTGGAGAGATTTCAACATTTATAGCAGATTGTGTAATTTTAGCTTCTGGAGGACATACAAGGATATGGGACAAAAGTTCCTCAAGAAAAAATGAAAGTAATGGAGATGGTTTTTATTTGGCCTTAGATGCTGGATGTTCTTTAAAAGATATGGAGATGGTTCAGTTTCATCCCACAGGAATGGTAATCCCTGATGAATATGCGGGTACTTTAGTTACAGAAGCAGTTAGGGGTGAAGGAGGGATTTTATTAAATAATAAAGGAGAAAGATTTATGAAAAGATATGATGAAAAAAGAATGGAGCTTTCCTCAAGAGATCAAGTCGCAATTGCAAATTATATGGAAATACTTAATGGAAATGGTACAAATAATGGAGGAATTTATCTTGATATAAGTCATAAAAATAAAGATTTTATTCTTGAAAAGATTCCAAAAATATATAGACTCTTTCTGGAAAGTCAAATGTTAGATATTTCTAAAAAACCTATGGAAGTAGCTCCTACTGCTCATTATTCAATGGGAGGAATAGAAGTAAATCCATCCGATCATCAAACAGCAATTGAGGGCCTTTTTGCAGTGGGAGAAGTCGCAGGAGGATTGCATGGCGCAAATAGATTAGGTGGCAATTCATTATCTGAAATTTTGGTATTCGGTAAAAGAGCTGGTAAAGCAGCAACCAATTATTCCCTCAATAAGGAATACTTTATTAGATCAAAAAAAATTATTGATAAAGCTAAAAAAGAAATAAAAGAGCTTATCAAAAAAGGTGATGAAAATCCTATTTGTCTTCAGAATCAATTGGGTAAAATTATGTGGGAATATTGTGGAGTGATAAAAAACGAATCTAGTTTAAAGATTGGATTAGCAGAATTAGATAAGATAAAAAAAAGATATAAAAGATTAGATATAAGAATTGATTCTGAAAGTTGTAGAGATCTTATATTAGCTTTTGATATAAAAGCATCTATTATTTCTGCTGAAGCAACAATTAGATCTTCTTTGGCTAGAGAAGAGACAAGGGGTGCTCATCAAAGGAGTGACTATCCAAATCTAAAAAAAGATTATCAGATTAATTTAATAATTAAACTCTTAGGAAATAATAAATTCGAATTAAATAAAAAAGTTATTAATCCTTTAAAAGGTGAATTATTAAAGGCAGTTAAAAATACTAAAAGTATAAATAGTTTTAAAGGTAGATTATTGGAGTAATTAATTCATTAAGTTTCCTAAATCACTTTAACTTTTTGATTTTAAACCAAATAATAATTAAGTCTCTAAAACCAGATTGAACATAAGAGGCTCTATGAAGAATAGATGGATTATGTATTATTAATCCCTTCCCTTTTTTTCCAATTAATCTCGAAAAATCTTTCTCCTTAACTTTATTACTAATTAATTTGTGAGATAGATCTAGACTACTCAAATATGATTTTGTTTTTTTACTATTTAAATAACAAAATGGACCATTTTCAGATGTTACATCTGTAAGATTAATAAAACACATTATTGTATCCATATCTACCATATCAAAATGCCATGCATCACTATAAGCTTTTGCATCATTAGCATTACATACACTATTTCTTGAAGCTGAAAATCTATTAACTTCTAAGTATAAATTTTTATTATTCCAAACTTTATTTAAATTTTTTAAATCTAAAATATTCGAAACTATAGCCTTTGCTCCTTGTCCCTCGATTTTTATATAGTCTTGTTTATCCGATGAATGTCCAAATGGATTTATGGTTTTATTACTAAAATTTATTTGACTGCCATAAATTCTTTCTGTTAAAAAATCACTAACTTTGGCTAAATTTTCAAGATTTACATGTTCTGTTATCTCATATAATTTTAAATTCTCAGGGGGAACAGTTCCATTAAGAAGACATTTAATATTCGTTGATAAACCTGAACAGTTTTTAAATATTTTCTTCATTAATATTTCCGAAATGGATTTTAAGAGATAACCACTTCTATTTATAATTTTTAAAATCTTCATAAAATTTCAAAGACATAATAATATTAAAACATAAAATATAATATCCTGAAAATTACTCATTTTTTATTTTTTATTGGAACTATATTTAAAAAATTATATTTATAAAAAAAACTTTATTCTTTTTAAATAAGAAATTGGGATTAGAAATATTGTTCTTAATATTATTGATAATATGATAAATAAATTACTTTTTCGGTAAATTAACCATTTTATAAAATACGGTATTGTCTTTATTGATTTCATATCAAATTTTAAACTTACAATATGAGAGGATATTAAATAATTTTCATAATAATTATCTTTAAAAGGCCTATAAATATCACAAATTCTTGTCTTAAAACTTTTTATTTTTATATTTTTAGAAATAGCACCTAAATAGAATATTCGGCAAGCATCTCTTTTGTCTTGACCATTATTAAACTTATTTTCTATAAGTGTAGGTAGATTATCCCATATTTGATCAAGAAATTCCATTGATTTTTTTGATCCACCAAAAAAAATATCATAAATTCTTTTGGGGTAATATGCTCTACCAAAATTAATATTGAGTAAATGTGAGGAATTTAAAAATTCATTAAGAGGATATAATTTTAGTGGATGAAGAAAAATAGAGTCAAATCTGCATCTAAAAATTAAATCATATTTTTGCTCCTGATCAACTAATAGTTTATAGCATTTTGATAATGTATATATCTGAGGTAAAGCAAAAATAGTCCCCTTATGATATTTTTTTGAATCAAAAATTTTTTTATACGTTTTTGGAAGAGTCATAATAAAGTTATCGAATGACTCTGTATAAATTTTCTTTACATTAAATTCAGAAAATACTTTTGAGATCTGCTTATAACTATCATTTTTATTATTTATTTTTGGTATGTTTTCTCTATGATCTAGAGATTCTCCTTGTTCGTTCCATGAATAACAGAAAATATCATAGTCAAGATCTTCTGTGAGGTTTCTGATGCTATATCTAATTAAATCAATAGGTATTGCACGATATTGACCAGCAAATAAGAATGCAATTTTCATAAATGATTTAAAAAACTTTTCTTTATCTTACTTTAATTTAAAATCCTCAATAGATATAAATTTATCATCTATATAATTCAAATCACCGAATCCCCATGGTTTATTAAAGTAAATTTCGTCATAGGGAACATTATGCTTTTTTAACCATTCAAGAACAACAATGGTCGTATATTTATTAATTAAACCTATGTTGCCTTTAAAGGTTCTTACATTTCTTGACGTGTAAAGAATAATATATGTCCCTTTGTTATTTTCTTCTCTTAGTTTTGAACAAACTGAGTTAATTGGTTTACATTTGCTGTAGTTATTTTGGGGAGGAGATTCACATATAGTTTTATCAATATCTAAAACTAATGTACTTCTTTGATGACCACAAAACCCATTTTCCCCTTTTATTTCATTAATTGTTACGTCGAATGAAGAACAAATCTCTTCTATAGTGCCAAATATCTTTATATTCGAAGATTTAATAGCAAGAATTTTTTTACCTTTCTTAATTGCATAATCATAAATGGGAGAAATATATAATTCCTTTTTTGATTTATTATTAATTGATAATAAATATTCTTTTGAAAGTTTTATTAATTCTTCTGCATCTCTAAAAAAGTAAGTACCTACAGAACATTTTGATGAGATTTTTTGTTTTTCTTTTATTTCAGAAATTAACTCTTTATCCTTATAAGTTTTCAAAAAAGACCAATTCTCACCTTCAGAATAAAAATATGGAATAGCTCCAAAATAATCCTTATCAATTTCTTCTAAATTTTGAGAGATTTTATAAGATGTATCGCAATTATGAATTAAAAGATTACCCTTTATTGAAAAGAATTCTAAAGCTTCAATAGCAGTAATAAGTTGGCCATTTGTTATCCCATCTAGCTCAAGCCAATTAATGACTATTTGAGGAAAAATTTTTTTTAGCTTATTTAATAAGCATTCCTTAACTCGATCAATTTTCTGAGTAACTATATACAATCTATCTTTCTCAGAAAAATTAAATGAACCTAAACTCCATATTAATAATTCTATCCCATTTACAATGACTAAGGGTTTTGGCGGTTTAATACCTTTTCTGATTAATCTTGATCCTTTACCAGCGGCAGTTATTAAATAGTTCATTCTTCTAAAATAAAGTTGTTCAATTCTATATCGTAAAATAAGGAAATACCAATTATTAATAATGCACACATTTTTTCTTCATCATCCTTATGAAGAGGTATCATTGATAAAAATAAATTTGATGTAAGTATTCTCAAAAGTTCCTTATCTATTAATTTATCTAGAAATATATTTTTAAAATAGAAATTAGCTATATCATAATTTAAAGGTTTGAAAATCTTAAATTCATATTGATGAATATCATATGAAATAGAAAACATATTATTAACTATAGAGTCATAAAAACATCCAAATGAATGATTTAATTTGGCTAGGTCATAAAATGGGTCCATATATCCAATTTTATTATTAATATAATCAGCTTTAGGATCAATTAATTTTATATTACCTGATATTGGTTCAATTAATATATTGTTAAAACAGAGATCACCATGGCCAAAGTATAAAGGCCTTTCTTTCTCAATTTCTATAAGTTTTTTTTCTATTTTTATATAGGTGTTATTTAAAGATGGAATAAAATTATTATTAACTTTTATCCCATCATTTATAATCTTTTTAAGTAAGGTATTATTAAAATTAACTATAATTGAATTTAATGTATTTACTCTTTTTGTAAGTTTTTCTGAATATAGGTGACTTGAATTTAATAAAATTTTTTTTGATTTATTATTTAAATAAAATTTACTATAAATATCAAAAAGAGAATTTACAATATTTTCCCAACGATTTGCTTCGATCTTCCTAAATAAAAATATTTCAGCAAGATTTGGAAAAGGTAAGTATTCAAATTCCAAAATTTCTTTTCCATATTGATCTTGATTTAATAAGATGGGAAAAAATACTTTTAGTTCAGATGGGATATTAACGTAAAATTGAATTTCCTTTTTTAGTTTTATAGTATCTTCAGAAGTCTTAATTATACTTCTTTTTTTGTGATTATATTTTATTTGATTGAAAAATCTACTAGAAAATGAAGAAATTTTTGTTTCAAAATAAGTTGTTGAGTGGCCTGCATCGTACCACTTCTCATGCTTTATATTATGTTCAAATTTTTCAATAAGAATTTTTGCAAGATAAAGTAGATCATGCATTTGATTACTATTTAATTCTTTTAAAGCCTCTTTTATATTATTTCTTTTTGAAGAAATCCTACCTGTAAAAGGATAATATTTCTCTCTAAAGTCAACTACTTCATCTTTGAAAAAATATTCAATATTTGTTTTATTAAAGTATGAGATTGCAGACCAATTTTCTTTTGAAATTTTTTTTTCTCCAAAATAAATAGATTTTTTGTCTATAAAGAGATTATCTGGCACTGTAGTAATAGGCAAAATGTTTATAAAATCTTCCTGAATATAATCTATTGCTTTTTTAATAGTATGTATTACTCCAAGAGTAGATCCTACATTTATAAAATTACAATTTTTAAAAGATTTTAATTTTTGAAGTTTATTGGAAAAATTGTTTACAGCTATATAAATTTTATTTTTATAAATACAATTTTTTTTTATTCTATCAATAATTAATGTATTACCTATATTCAAAAAGGGTTCTTGAGATATAAATGAATTATCGTATGCCTTATATCCTGCTGCAAGAATTAATACTGCATTATTTTCTTCTTTAATTCTGTTTAAGTTCATAAAAGGAAATTATTTCAGTATTTATTTTAAAAATAAATATTAATTATCTTTATGAATCTTATAATTAATTGTTTGTAATTTTTTTAAGTAAAATTTTGAGTTTTTCCTTGATTTTATTTTATCAATTATATCAAATCAATAGATATTACATATTGACAATAAAAGATAAATAATTATAAATTTTGCTAGTTTTTAAAAACGTTTTTATTCAGTGATTTAATTTGATTCTAATCTTAAAAAATAATTGATAATCTACTTATAAATTACTTTTGAACTATATTCGATTATTAGTTATAAGGTTCATTATTTGGCGCTTTACCAATTTTTTAATAGACTATACTCATCAAATAAAAATATTTCTTTAAGATATGCTCTTTTTAAATATCAAGAAAAATTTTTTAATAAAAAGTTTAAATATTATTGATAATAAAAAAAGTAAATACTTATTCTTATTTTTAAAAACGATAATTGATATCGGTCCAAAAAGAAATTTTTTTAGATTGATTTTTGAAATACAAAAATTAATAGATTCAAAATTATCTGCTAGTCTACTAATTCGATTTACAAAATTCGCAAATTATATAC
>MDTG01309291.1_pt1 | contig 13444 bp, 13 predicted proteins | sample 811421 | NCBI WGS metagenome assembly MDTG01 (sample SAMN05326645, study PRJNA326480) | marine metagenome | isolation source: seawater | place: Pacific Ocean: South East | collected 2011 | reverse complement strand
TGATTACATAATTTATTAACAAAAAATATTTTGTGTATTAAAGACAAAAAATATTACCTAAGACCAACTGGTTATTTACCAAAAAGTCAAGGTTATAAGCTTAAAAAAGAAAATAAGACTATTGAAATAAACGACTCTTTTTTTAGCTGGATAGAACTTATAACCAGAGAAAAAAAAATTACTAGAAAATTCTATCCCATTGAAGAATTCACAAGATTTATTAATAAAAATAAAAATCTAAGAGATCAATTTAATAGTCTAATTAAAAAAAGAAAAAATATTTTAAGTAATAAAAAATTTCTAAGTAACTCAAAAAAACATCTAATTTTTGGGATACTTAATATGACTCCAGATAGTTTTTCTGATGGTGGTGAGAATACTTTACTTGATAAGGCTTTTGAAAATGCCCTTGGAATGACTGAATCGGGTGCAGATTTTGTTGATATAGGTGGGGAGTCTACAAGACCCGGCGCAGAGGTAGTTGAAGAGGCTGATGAATGTATGAGAGTTTTACCTATAATCCAATTATTAGCAAGTAAAAATATAAAACTATCTTTAGATACACGTAACGCTTCAACAATGAAATTGGGTATAATGAATGGTGTAAAAGTTATAAATGATGTTAGTGCTTTAAAAAATAATAATGGTAGTATTGAAGTTTTAAAGGAATTTGATTTGCCATTAGTATTAATGCATATGCCAGGCAATCCTAAGACTATGATGAAAAACAATAAATATTCGGATGTATCACTTGATGTTTATGATTTTCTTGAGAAAAGAGTGAAATTTTGTGAATCAAATGGTTTGAAAAAAGAGAATATTATAATTGATCCTGGAATAGGTTTTGGGAAAAATCTTGATCAAAATGTTTGTTTATTAAAAAATCTCTCAATGTTTCACGGATTAGGTTGTCCTATTATGTTAGGGGTGTCTAGAAAAAGATTTATTTCTGGTATTAATAAAGAAGATAATTCTAGAAAAAGATTAGGAGGAACTATTTCTGCAACTTTGCTTGGGTTACAACAAGGTATACAAATCCATAGAGTCCATGATGTAAGACAAATTAACCAGTCAATTAAGGTTTTTGAAAAAATTAATGATTCATGAAAAAAAAATATTTTGGAACGGATGGTATAAGAGGGGAATTTAATAGCTTTCCTATTACTCAATCATTTATATTTAAGCTAGCACTAGCAATAAGTAGGTCAAAGAAAAATATTAAAAAAGTTATTATAGGAAGAGACACACGAATTTCTGGGCAAATAATTGAAGATTTTCTATATTCTGGATTTAAAAGTATGAATGTACAATGCCATTTCATGGGAATTGTATCTACACCAATCTTATCTTTTTATACAAAAAAAGATAGTTATGACTATGGCCTTATGATTTCAGCGTCACATAACCCATACTATGATAATGGGATAAAAATCTTTAAAAAAAATGGAGAAAAGCTGAATGACAAAGAAGAATTAGAGATCGAATCAATTCTTGAAAAAATTCAAGATGATGTTCCTTTATTAAAGAATCTTAAAAAAAAAATTAAAAAAAATTTATCTCATTATGACAAATTCCTAAAACAAAAATTTTCAAAACTCAAAAATATAAAACTAAAAGTTTTAATTGACTGTGCAAATGGTTCTCTTAGTGATTTTGGACCTAAATTTTTTAGAGATATTGGTGCCGAATTGATCACCTATGGTTGTAATCCTAATGGTAAGAATATAAATAAATTATGTGGTGCAACTTTTCCGGAAAGATTATCAAAATTAACACAAAAAAATAAAGTTGATATTGGAATCTCATTTGATGGTGATGCAGATCGAGTAATAATTTGTGATGAGAATGGAAAAATACTTGATGGAGATTTGATGCTTGCAGTGATTTCAAAATTTCAAGATCAACTTTTTAAAAACAATTACAGATCTATCGTGAGTACAAAAATGTGTAGTCTTTCATTCAGAGATTTTATAAATATTTCGGGATTAAAACTTCATGTTGCAGATGTTGGAGATAAAAATGTTATTGAAAAAATGAAAAAAACAAAATCTCCTCTTGGTGGTGAACCTTCGGGACATATTGTTTTTTCTGAAAATGGTTTTTGTGGTGATGGATTGTTAACAGCACTAATTTTGATAAATATTGCACATTTAAATAAGTTGAAAATTTCCTATTTTTCTGAAAATTTTTTTAAAAAAAACCCACAAGAACTAGTAAATATTAAGTTAAAATGTGAGCCTAAAAAAGTATTAAAAAACAAGAAATTACAAAATTTTATTAGTCAAACTTTAATAACTAATCCTGAAGTTGATATACTATTACGGAAATCAGGAACAGAAAATTTGTTGAGAGTAATGGTACAATCTAAAAGTCAAGTTATTGTAAATAAAATAAAAACCAAAATTACTAATTTAATAACTAAAATTGATGGTTAAACCTACCACCATTCTTTCAATCGCTGGAAGTGACAATTCATCTGGAGCTGGTATCCAAGCTGATCTTAAAACAGCAAAAGATTTAAATGCTTATTGTCTAAATGCAATATCAGTCATCACTGCACAAAATTCAAAAAAAATAGTTAAAACTTTTAATTTACCTCTTAAAGTTATAATTTCACAAATCAAATCACTGACCAAGGAATACCAAATAGATGGAGTAAAAATAGGTCTAGTCACTAACAAATTTCTTGCAAATGAAATAGTAAAAATATTTAAACAATATAAAAAAATACCAGTTGTTATCGACCCTATATATAAGTCATCAACTAATAAAATATTTGTTAATAAAAATGATTATTTGTATATTCATAAAAAGTTATCAAGCTTGCATCCATATTTTACACCTAATCATGCTGAAGCAAAAGTTTTATCAATGGTTAAAAACAATAAATCAGCATCTTTAGATGAAGTAATTAAATCAATTCAAAATAAATATAAAGGTACATTTGTAATTACAGGAGGTGATCAGGAGGGAAACTATTCAATTGATCACTTAATTGCAGGAAATAAAAAATTCTTATTTAAATCTAGAAAAATTAAAAAGTATAATACACATGGGTCGGGCTGTTGTTTTTCTACAGCTTTGTCAGTTTTTTTAGCCAGAGGTTATAGTATTGATTCTGCAGTAAAAAAATCTAAGGCTTTTGTTAGAGAAAAAATTCGTAGTTCGCCTGATTTTGGGTTAATTTATGGTCCAGTTATTAATTAAATCTTAAATATAAATTTTTCCACCCATCTTTTTAAACTTTTTTGACATTTTCTTTTTACCTTCATTAGCTTTATTTCTTATTTCTTGTGAGATTTTCATTGAACAAAACTTTGGACCACACATCGAGCAGAAATGTGCCACTTTTGCGCCTTCAGCAGGTAAAGTCTGATCATGAAATTTCTCTGCAGTTTCAGGATCTAATGAAATATTAAATTGATCCCGCCATCGAAATTCAAACCTTGCTTTAGACAATATATAATCTCTATAATAAGCTCCCTTATTACCTCGAGCTAAATCGGCTGCATGAGCAGCAATTTTGTATGTTATCACTCCAATCTTAACATCATCTTTATCCGGGAGTCCCAGATGTTCTTTTGGTGTAACATAACATAACATTGATGTACCATACCAACCTATCATTGCTGCACCGATAGCACTCGTAATATGGTCATAACCAGGAGCAATATCAGTAGTTAAGGGTCCAAGTGTATAGAATGGAGCATCATCACATAACTCACTCTGTTTTTCTACATTTTCTTTTATTAGTTGCATTGGAACATGACCGGGCCCTTCAATCATTACTTGTATGTTATGTTTTTGTGAAATTTTTGTAAGTTCTCCAAGTGTTTCAAGTTCAGCAAACTGAGATTTATCATTGGCGTCATGAATTGAGCCTGGTCTTAATCCATCACCTAGAGAGAAACTAATATCATAAGTCTTCATAATTTCACAAATTTCTTCAAAATTCTGATAAAGGAAATTTTCTTTATGATGGGCTAAGCACCATTTTGCAATAATTGACCCTCCTCTGGAAACTATCCCAGTTAATCTATCGGCTGTAAGGGGGATGTAATGGAGCCTAACACCTGCATGTATAGTAAAATAGTCAACACCTTGCTCTGCTTGTTCAATCAGAGTTTCTCTGAAGACATCCCAATTCAGGTCTTCAGCAACACCTCCTACTTTCTCTAAAGCTTGGTAAATTGGAACTGTTCCAATGGGTACAGGCGAATTTCTTATTATCCATTCTCTTATTTCATGAATATTTTGACCAGTTGAAAGATCCATTACTGTATCGCTTCCCCACTTTATAGCCCATACCAATTTTTCCACCTCATCATAAACACTTGAAAGTATGGATGAGTTTCCAATATTGGCATTTATTTTTACAAGAAAATTTTTTCCAATAATCATTGGCTCTAATTCAGTATGGTTTATATTCGCTGGAATTATTGCTCTTCCTGCAGCAACCTCACTTCTTACAAACTCTGGGGTAACTAAGTCTTCTTTTTTAAATTTTTCACCAATTATTTTTTCCCTTCCTTCATTTTCTCTGATAGCACAATATTCCATTTCCTCTGTAATGATATTTTGTTTAGCATAATAAAGTTGAGTTAATTGAAGATTGTTTTTTCTTTTGTAAATTTCTTTTTCTACTTTTGGGAATGGATCAACGGTTGAACTTTTAACAAGATATTTTAGTTTCTCTCGAGCAGATTTTGAAATCTCTTTTCTATTTTCTATCCAATTTTTTCTTATCTTTTTTAGGCCATTGTTATAATCATGATTATATTCATGGTTTGAGTAATAACCTGAGGTGTCATAGACAATAATTGATTTTATTTCTTTATCATCTAACTGAATTTCTCTCATTCCAACATGGAGGTCCTTAAAAATTTTACTTTTTATATAGATTTTTTTTGATTTAGGAAAATGTGTATGAAAAAAATTATTTTTATTATCGCTTGTTTGGTTTGAATTACTGACTTTTTTTAGCATTATTTTTTAAATTTTCTTACACCTAATTCTATCATCTATTATAATATTGATAAATTTAAAAAAATAGAAAAATTTAATTAATTTCCAATAACTATGTTTTTTTTACAAGATGATATTTTTATATATGTAAGTTTATTGATTGTTATATCAAGTATGATTTTTTATGCTATTGATAAATTTTCTATGGTTTTTAAATCAATTGTAATACTTACATTTCTTTTGATTTTTTTTTCAATTTTTCCATTTATAGATACAGATGGCACAAACTTGCTCAGTGCTCAGAGTATCCTAAGTGGATTTAGTAATACTTCTTTAATAACAGTGATGTCTTTACTAATTTTAGGTCAGGGTGTTGTTCAAACACGAGCATTAGATGGTTTAATATATAATGTAATAAAGTTTTTTCCTGAAAAATCAAAGATAGTCTTAATCCTAATACTATTTTTTGTTTTAATTCTAAGTGCTTTTATAAATAATACACCTGTAGTTATTATTTTTATTCCAATAATCCAGGGTATTGTTAAAAATCTTAATCTTTCAATGGGAAAATTTCTTATGCCTCTAAGTTTTGTAGCAATTCTTGGAGGTATGATTACTCTTATAGGTTCTAGTACTAATCTACTAGTGTCTGATTCTCTAAATAAATATTCTAACCTTGATATAGGTTTTTTTGACTTTGCACTTCCAGGCTCAATAATTGCTATTTGTGGATTAATATATGTAGTGATTTTTTCAAAATATTTCCTAACAGATAGATCACCCATGAGCAATCAACTTGTCAAAGATAGTAAAAATGATTTTATCACTCAAATAGTCCTAAATGAAAAGTCAAAGTTGATTGGACAAACTTCTAAAGATGGAAAATTTGAAGGTTTGGAAAATATAAAGATTCTTATGATACAAAGAGGTGAACATGCTGAACATGGTCCATTTGATGGATTAATTCTGGAAAAAGGTGATATAATTGTCATTTCTTCATCGAGAGAACAGTTAACAAAAATTCTTAGCCAAAATATTGCATCTTTAGAATCTTTTGATGAAGATAAGGATTCCGAAGAGGAAATTAAAAATCAGGTGATTATTGAAGCAATGGTTACACCCTCATCAAGTTTAATTGGAAACTCGATAGAAAATGTTAGTTTTAGATATAGGTATAATTGTCTGGTGATAGGCTTGCAGAGAAAATCAAGAATTATTACCAGTAACATGGGAGAGCTACCTTTAGAACCTGGTGATACACTATTGATTCAAGGTGAAAAGAACTCAATCAAAGCACTGAGAACTCAGAGTGACCTTTTACCAATGGAGTGGGCAAGTTCAGAAATAGCAAATAAGGATATAGCAAGAAAATCTGTTTATACTTTTTTATCAGTTGTTTTGTTGGGAGCACTTGAGATTTTACCCCTTGTTGTAGCTTCTTTAATGGGTGTTATGTTTATGATGATTTTAAAGGTATTAACAATTCGTCAGGCAATAAGAAGTGTTGACAACAATCTTCTTCTTTTGATTGTAACCTCTCTTGCTTTAGGTAATATGATTCAAGTAACTGGAACGGCAACATTCCTGTCAGAGCTATTACTGAATATTCTTGATGGTTCGTCAACCCTTGTCATTTTAATTTGTTTTTACATATTTGTTTCTATTACAACAAACTTTATTTCTAATAATGCTTGTGCGGTTCTATTTGCTCCTATAGCGATTGATATTGCACAAACTCTGAATGTTGATCCTAAGATTTTTGCTATTGCTCTGATTTTTTCAGTTAATACTTCTTTTGCAACTCCATTAGCTTATCAAACAAATTTATTGGTTATGGGTCCTGGACATTATAAATTTATTGATTATGTTAAATTTGGATTGCCTTTGACAATTCTATGTTGGATAGTTTTCTTTTTCACATTTCCAATGCTTTATGATATTTAAAAATAAGCCATCCAATCCTAACTTTTCATCTGGTCCAACAAAAAAACCAGATGAATGGAGAATAGATAAATTAAATTTAAATTTTTTGGGCAGATATCATCGTACTTCAGATGTAAAAATATATATTCTCAAAATTCTGGAAAAATTAAGATCAATTCTGGGAATACCAAAAAACTATAAAATATTTTTATTACCTGGCTCATGCACCGGGGCTATGGAATCAGTTATTTGGTCTATATTAGGTGAAAGAAAAGTTACATCATTGATATATGATTATTGGGGTGTTGAATGGTATAAAAATTTAAAAAAAATAGGGTTAGAGGTAGACTGTAGAAAAAGTCTCAACGGGGAATTACCAAATATTAAAAATATTCCTACAGAAAATGATGTTATCTTTGTATGGACTGGCACATCAACTGGTATGGCGTTACCAAATTTAGATTTCTTAAAAAAATCCCACAAAGGCCTAATATTCTCTGATATTACATCATCCGTTTTTATATATGATTTGCCGTGGAAAAAATTAGATGTATCAGTATTCTCATGGCAAAAAGCACTTGGTTCTGAATCGCAACACGGTATTGCTGTTTTAAGTCCAAGAGCAATGAAAAGAATAAAAAATATTAATATGCCAAAAATATTATCATTATATGATTACGATTTTGTTGTTAATACTCCTTCATTGCTCTCTATTTCTGATTTTGATTTATGTTTAGATATATATAAAAAAAAAGGAGGGGTCGATGGTAACAGAAAAGTTTGTATTGAAAACAAGCTTGTTCTAGATAACTGGGAGAAAAAAACAAAATTCATCAAATATTTTGTTAAAGATCCAGTTTATAGGGCTCTTTCACCATGTTATTTTCTTTTTACACAAAAATTTAAATCTGAAAACTTTTTTAATTTTTTACATAAAAATAAAATAGCTTTTGATATTCGTAATTATAGAAAAGCAAAACCCGGGATAAGGATTTGGACTGGACCAACAATAAAAAAAAATGATTTAATTGCTCTCACAAATTGGCTAGATTGGTCATTTAAGAAATTTATTAAATAAAGTGAAAAGTCAACTTTTACCAGAAGGATTTAGAGATAGTTTGCCAGAGTTGGCAGCTAAGGAATATAAAATTAATTCAATATTTATTGAATTAATGAGAAAAAACGGTTACTCCCTTGTAAGACCACCTCTAATTGAGTTTGAAAGTTCTTTGTTTTTTTTAACAAATGAAAATGAAAATGACAACTCATTTAGGATATTAGACCCTTTGTCTCAAAAGATGATGGGAATAAGATCAGACATCACTTTGCAAATTGCAAGATTATCATGTGGAGCTCTTGCAAATTACCCAAGACCCCTAAGATTATGCTACTCAGGTGATGTATTTAGAGTCAAAAATAATAGTCTAAATCTATCTCGTCAAATCACACAAGTTGGTTCTGAAATTATTGGTATAGAGCAAAATTTATGTGAAAAAGAATTAATAAATTTAATTATAGAAATACTTGCTAAACTCAAAATTAAAAACTTTTTTCTTAGTTTCACAATGCCTACACTGATTGATGCCATATGTAAAGATTTCAAATTGTCAAAAAAAGATCTTGAATTCATTAAGGATAGATTTATGAATAAAAATATATATGGTATTAAAAAAATTTCTCGAACTTTGGAAAATGTTGTTACAATCTTACAATCTAGTGTTGGGAGTGTTAGCGAAAACATTAAAAATCTTAAAACATTTAAATTTCCAAAATTTACTCAAATTGAGATTAATAATTTTATTATAATTATGAAAAAAATTAAAAAAGTTTTTCCCAAATTAGAAATTTTTATTGATCCTCTAGAAATTGATGAGTCTCAGTATCATTCAGGTATTGCTTTCAAAGTTTTTTCAAAGAACCTTAAAGAATTATTTTCAGGAGGAAATTATAAAGTTTTTAATGAAAATTGTATTGGTTTTAGCGGATTCCTAGAAAATCTAGTAAAAGAATCAAATATAAAAACAAATGTTGGTAGCAAAATTTTTGTTGCAATTGATTCAGAGATAGATGCTAAATCAATAAAAAAAGATGGTTATATAATTGTTAGAGCAATTAAAAAGTTGACCAGTAAAGAAATAAGAGTTAATGCTAAATTACATCGTTGTGACTATTATTTTTATAATAATAAAATCATAAAAGTTGAATAAGAATGGGAAATGTTACTGTAGTTGGAGCCCAATGGGGTGATGAAGGTAAAGGAAAAATTGTAGACTGGTTGTCTAATCAAGCAGAAATAGTATGCAGATTTCAGGGAGGAAATAATGCTGGCCATACGATTGTGGTAAAAAAAAAAAAATTGCATTAAGTTTATTACCTTCTGGTATTATAAGAAAAAACAAGATATCTATTATTGGCAATGGAGTAGTTGTTGATCCAGTTGCACTATTAGAAGAAATAGAGAAATTAAATAAGTTTGGGGTAAAAGTAAACTCTAAAAACCTAATAATTTCTGAAAATGCAACTATAATCTTTAGTTTCCATAAAAATATCGACAAAATTCGTGAAAAAAGAAAAGGACCAAACAAGATTGGTACTACCGGAAGAGGTATAGGCCCTGCCTATGAAGATAAAGTTGGAAGAAGGGCTATTAGATTTGGTGACCTAATAGATGAAGAATCATTAAATGAAAAAATTAGAAATATTTTAGATTATCATAATATTATTTTGCAGGGTTTGAAATCTAAACCTCTTAAATTTGATGAGATAAAAAAAGAAATAAGTTTTTTTAAAAAGAAAATAATTAGATTCGTCAATAGAATTAGTCCAGTTTTAATGGAAGCTAAATTAAAAGGTAAGAAAGTACTATTTGAAGGAGCTCAAGGAATACTTTTAGATGTTGATCATGGAACCTATCCTTATGTTACATCATCAAATACAATACCTAGCAATGCTTCATCTGGATCCGGAGTTCCTGTAAAACAAATAGGATTTATTCTAGGAATTGTAAAGGCATATACAACGAGAGTTGGAAGTGGTCCATTCCCATCGGAACTTAAAAATAAAATAGGCGAAAAACTTGGTACAATTGGAAATGAGTTTGGTACTGTTACTGGAAGGCAGCGGCGGTGTGGATGGTTTGATGCTGTGATTGTTAAACATTCTATAAATGTTTCTGGAATTGATGGAATTGCACTTACTAAACTAGATGTACTTGACACATTTAAAGAAATAAAAATTTGTACTGGATATAGATTAAATGGTAAAAAAATTGATTTTTTCCCTTCATCTGAATTTAAACAAAAGAACTTAGAACCTATTTATGAGACACATACAGGATGGATGCAAAATACTCAAGGTTCAAGATCTTGGGCCCAACTACCTGCGCTTGCAATAAAGTTTGTAAGAAGAGTCGAGGAACTATTAGGAACCCAGGTTTCTATATTATCAACAAGTCCAAGAAGAGAAGATACTATATTGGTTAAAAACCCATTTATTGATTAAGATTTTTATTCTTATACTTTATGTTTTTAACAACTTTTTTGAGTTTTTGGAAAGCCCTTACCTCTACTTGTCGAACTCTTTCCCTGGAAATTCCGAATGATCTACTTAATTCATCAAGTGTTAAAGGATTATCAACAAGTCTCCTTTGTGTAATTATTCTTCTCTCTCTTTCATCTAAATCTTTTAGAGCAGTAACTAACATTTCTTTTCTTTTAAATAGCTCTTCATTATAAATAAAGCTAGCTTCATGATTTTCTCTTTCATCAGGTATACCATTTATCCATTCATCTTGATTATCAAGAGAATAAGGGTTATTCAGAGAGTGGTCTGGTCCAGCCATTCTTCGGTTCATATCAATCACATCATTTTCTGAAACATCTAACCTCTGTGATATCTCAGTAACAAGTTCAGGGGGTAAATCACCATCATCAAGAGCTTTCAGTTTTCCTTTTAGTGATCTGAGATTAAAGAAAAGTTTTTTTTGAGCAGCTGTTGTACCGATTTTTACTAAAGACCAAGAGTGAAGTATAAATTCCTGAATGGATGCTCTGATCCACCACATTGCGTAGGTTGATAGCCTAAAACCCTTCTTAGGGTCAAATCTATTAAGTGATTGAATGAGACCAATATTGCCCTCGGCAATTAATTCATTTAGTGGTAAGCCATATCCTTTAAATTTCATAGCAAGTTTTACTACAAGTCTTAGATGTGCATTAATTAATTTATGAGCGGCTTTTAAAGATTTTTTAGAAACCCACTCATTTGCTAATTTAGCTTCTTCATCGTGAGAGAGTAGGGGAAATTTTCCAATATTTTTCAGGTAAGCGGATATGTTATTGGTATCCAGAGACCTAGTAAATGATGTATTAATTTTTGTCATAATCCATATACTAATTTCATCAAAATCAAAAATCAAGAAAAAAATGAACAGAAGATGAATAAACTGTTAATATTTATCAGTAATGTAGAGAAACCTAGGGTTTGTGGTGGGAATTTTTTTTTAAATTATTCAATAATTTTGAGAAATCATCTGGAATTTCTGTTTCAAAAAACATTTTTTGGTTCTTTTTTGGGTGAAGAAAATTGATGGATTTAGCATGTAATGCCTGTCTTTTTGGTATATTGAAATTTCCATCAATTAATTTAGATATTTGAGGATTTATATTAACTAAGTTTATTTTTTTTTTATACAAATCATCTCCAATAAGTGGACATCCCATAAAGTCAAAATGTACTCTAATTTGATGAGTTCTTCCTGTGTGCAATTTGCATTCATAAAAATTAACAGAAAGATTAACATTTAATATAAAGTTTTCTAATAACCTATATTCGGTAATCGCTTTTTTCCCTTCATTTTTATTGCATACAGTCATTTTTTTTCTATTAAATCTGGACCTTGCAATATTTTCAACTATGGTTCCATCATTTTTGGGTAATTTATTCCAACACAAACAAATATATTTTTTTAATATTGTTCTATTTTTAAATTGATCACTGAGAGATTTATGAACATTATTATCTTTAGCAACAATCAAGACTCCACTTGTCATTTTATCAATTCTATGGACAATTCCTGGACGCAGAACACCCCCAATATCAGATAAAGTTTTTTCACAATGGTATAAAAGGCCATTAACTATTGTGCTATCTTTATTTCCAGCTCCAGGATGGACAACTATTCCTGGTTTTTTATTCAAAACGATAAGGTATTTATCCTCAAAAAGAATATCTAGGTCCATTTTTTTTGGTTTAATGTAACTTTCTTTTGGTTCTGGTATTGAAATCGAAATTATACCTGTTTTTTTTAATTTTTGTGACTGATCAGAGATTATTGAATCGTTAAACAAAACATTTTGTTCATTAATTAGACTCTTTATCCTATTTCTAGAAAACTCTTCAAGATTTTGAGAGATCACAACATCTATTCTTTTTCCTAAATCGTTGCTACTTACTGAAATATTAATATAATCTTTTTTCAATGACTAAATACCTGAAATTTACTGTAATTTTTTTAGCAATTTTAATAATTATTTTATTTTCAATTACGATAGTATCGATAGCACACAAATACAAGATTAGAGATACTAAAATAGTTGAAAAAATTATAATTAATCCTGCTTTAGATAAAGATTTCTTAATTTTGTCGTTTGAAATAAATGGAGAAAAACTTTATTTAAATGTTGAAAATAAAAAAAATAAGTCCAAGTCTATAAAAATTTATAATATTAAGAATGGTGATGAAATTGGTGAAATTGTAATTACGGAATAAAAGAAAAATGATATCAGAAAAATTACTAATATTTATTACATCCTGGATATTGGAAAATTCAGAGTTTGAAAAAAAAATAGACCCTCCGTCATTTTTTAGTTTATCTAAAGAAGAAATGTCAGATAAAGCTTGTTACTCATCAGATAATTGTAAAGTCAAGGCTTATTATGTCAAAGAAAGCGGTATTTTTTTTATTGATGATCTAGAGCCTGAAGAAAATATCTGCGATCAGTCAATAATTCTTCATGAAATGATTCATCATTACCAAAAAAATTCGTCAAGGTCATTTGACCTTGATCAAAGAACTATTTGGACATTACAAGAAAGACAAGCCATTTATTATCAAAACCTATTTCTTATATCTCAAAAAAGGAAGAATGGCGGTAAAGGACCTGAAAATGTTTTGCAATGTGAAGGTGGATCTTACCTTGACCTACAGTACAAATATAACAAATCTAATTAAAAAATTAACTGTAAGATAATAAATGAATCTTAAAAAAGAATATATTGAATACCTTTCATCAAGCGAAGATTTTTCACCAGAATATATAAAAAATTCAATATATAAAGGAAAGATACTTGTATTCAGAAATTTTCCTCAAATAATTGAGATAAATAATTTATCTAAAAAATATTTTAAAAAAATCCTAAAAAAAGAACTTAAACTCTTTCTTAGTTCAAAAGATAAAACAAATATTGGTTTAGAAAAATTAATATTTACTTTGCAAAAAGAAATAAAGACATGCAAGTTAATTAAGAAGGCTTTCTCAAGTTTTCTTGAAAATA
>MDTG01433487.1_pt1 | contig 13445 bp, 14 predicted proteins | sample 811421 | NCBI WGS metagenome assembly MDTG01 (sample SAMN05326645, study PRJNA326480) | marine metagenome | isolation source: seawater | place: Pacific Ocean: South East | collected 2011 | reverse complement strand
TCCTGTATCTTCCACCATTACCTGCTCTTCTTCAGAGATATCCGTCAGTTGTTCCAACCATTTTTTTTCTACATAGATATGACAAGTGGAACACACACATTGTCCTCCACAAACTGCTTCAATATCCAAGTTGGCCTCCTTAAGGATTTCCATCAGAGATAAACCTACCTCTGCTTTAATGTTATGCGTATTGCCTTCGCGATCTTGGGCTAATATATAGGACATGGCTAAAAAACTATTGCATTCTTACATAAGGATAAGCGAGGTTTTGTTTATTAATCCCTATTCTTGGAGGTGATATCCAGTCAGCATATTTACCCGGCTCATCTACTTGGGTCATTAATGACTGTATATATTCATGGTCTGCATCATTCGGTAACCAATCGTCTCTTTTTTGATCCCAAATCTCAGGAGAAAGTACGGAGCCACTTGGCGAGACTTTCTCTTCAGAGAAGTTTCCAATTTGCCTATTGAATGCTTTGTGGGGAAGGTTTATTTGAAAAGATATTCCAGCTTCTTTTATTACCTTGTTCCAACGATCGACTCCCCGTTGACAGTCGGCAATGTAATCATCTCTAAGTCGCTCGTTGATGGCACTTAGAGCAGAGACTTCAGATGTTTTAAAACTGCCATTTTCTATTTCGCTTATGGTATAGCAGTCACTTTCGAGCTTGTGATCGTCTTTTATTCGAGCTTCTTGATATCTACCTTTCAAACCTTGCGTGAAGTAGTTTGCAGCATTCGTGGATTGCTCAGATCCAAATAAGTCTAAAGACACGCTGAAATGAAAATTCACGTATTTTTGCAGTGTTGGAAGGTCTATTATCCCGTGTTTTCTGACGTCATCGGTTTTTTTACTACGCATCGTCTCACATGTCTTTTGAATCACCCGAGTAATTCCAGTCTCTCCCACATACATGTGGTGTGCCTCTTCAGTTAGCATGAATTGACAGGTTCTCGCTAAGGGGTCGAATGCTGATTCTGCTAGGGAGCCTAGTTGGTATTTCCCATCGCGATCGGTGAAGAAAGTAAACATAAAAAAAGATAGCCAGTCCGGGGTTTGTTCATTGAACGCGCCTAGGATTCTTGGTTTGTCGGGATCCCCGCTTCGACGATCTAAGAGAATCTCGGCTTCCTCCCTGCCATCCCTTCCAAAGTGTGCCATCAATAAATACACCATTGCCCAAAGGTGTCTGGCCTCTTCTACATTAATTTGGAATAGGTTTCGCATGTCGATTAAAGAAGGCGCCGTTGCTGCAAGTTGCCTCTGTTGCTCAACTGATGCTGGCTCAGTATCCCCTTGAGTCACGATCAAGCGTCTAAGGGGCCCTCTGAATTCTCCGGGGACTTCTTTCCACACTGGTTGTCCTTTATGCTCCCCAAAACCAATCTTACCTTCATTTTTCTGCTCGTTTAAGAATATGCCCCAGCGATACTCTGGCATTTTTACATGCCCAAATTTTGCCCAACCATCTCGATCAACACTCACAGCAGTTCTTAAATATACTTCATTCTCTTGGTATCTTTCAGGTCCCCAATTTTTCCACCAGTTGATGAATTTGGGGTGCCAGCTTTCGAGGGCTCTTTTTAAACGACGATTGGAATTCAGGTCAATATTGTTTGGTATCATCTCGCTGTAATCAGCAAAGGTTGTCATAATTTAGATCCTCTAAGCCATTAAACTATGTTCGTTCGTGTCTGAAATTTGGTAGTTTTCCCGAGCCGTAAAGGGTAAGCGCCCCATCTTCCCCTACTGCGTTGGGACGTTGAAAAATCCAATTTTGCCACGCAGAAAGGCGAGCAAAAATCTTCGTTTCCATTGTTTCAGGGCCGGGGAAGCGCAAGTTGGCTTCAAGACCGGTCAACGCATCACCAGAATAACTCGCTCTGGATTCAATTATCAACCTAATTTCTTCTTCCCAGTCTATATCGTCTGGGATGAAAGTGACTAAACCGAGCGTCTCGCAGGATTCAGCTTTAAGGGCTTTGTTTTTCATCTTAGATACTTCTTTTACACTATCTGGCGTATCAAAAAACCGAGTCTGTAATCTACTTAGGCCGTTCGCCATTTTGTAATGTCCAAAGTTCAGCTCCGTTGGCGTCAGTTGCGCTTCGAAATCGGGCTCATCCTCGAAGTCACCGAAAAGCATTAAAGCTTGATCAGCGGCTAGAACAAATTCCAAGAGAAACCCAGAAAAGCAACTTTTAGGCTCAACCGCAGCTATTATGCTTCTGGCAGATACGTCTAGTCTTTTAAGAGTTCTCTCTATAGTTGTATTGATTTCTCTTATCCACCAGACATTTCTGTGTTCGTAGAGAGCCAAGCTATAGTTCGTACTTTGCTCTAAATCCCCTTCGGATTTGAAGAGCCAAGTACATATTTGAGGCTCGTTAAGGCGGAGATGTAATATGGCGTCCTCTACTTCCCGAATTATTTGCAAGGGCCAGAATTTTGATCCTAGAGAAAATATTTCCCCTATATTACTGGGACAATCCCTGTCTGGGCCGTACAGCCTTAGCTCAGCATAACGGTCTTGCCTATTAACTTTGACTGAAAGGTATTTGTAGATAATCTCATTTGAGTTGATTTCTCGCTGTACAGGTTCTAGTTTTAATCCATTTTCGGCTCTCTTTTCCTTATCAGTCCATTTTTCTATTCTGTTGGATATAAGCTTTTTAAATTGAGAGGGAGGCGCAATGTGGTCTACGAGACCCCATTTTAAAGCCTTGGGAGCTAATAAGCCTTCTTCAGTGGTACAAAAGAAATCTGCTCGGTCTCGACGAACTCTTCGCTTGTCGACCAATCTCGTTAACCCACCGGTACCTGGTAAAACACCTAGTAAAGGTAGTTCGGGTAATGATACTGAACTGGAGCCATCGTCGACCATGATAATTTCATCGCAAGCAAGCGCTAACTCATACCCTCCACCAGCACAAGCGCCCTCTATGACGCAAATGTATTTAAGATTTGATTTATGTTTAGCATTTTCAATTTCTATGCGAGTCTCATTTGTAAACTTACAAAAGTTTACCTTATGTTCGTGATCGGAAAGGCCTAACATTTTTATGTTGGCTCCGGCGCAGAAAACTTTCTCTGCTAGAGAATGAATTACGACGACACTTATTTCAGGATGCTCAAGTGGCAGTCTTGAGACTATGTCATGCAGCTCAATGTCTACTCCGAGGTCGTAAGAGTTAAGTTTTAGTTCATATCCGCCGCGAATTCCTTTATCCTCTTTGACTTCCAGCCCCAACCAGGCGACCTTATCTTCCAACTTGAGATTCCAATGGTGATAGTCGTAGGGTTTGACTCTAAAGTCTATAGGTTTATTCATGACCAGTATCTTTATAGGTATAAAGTGAAACACTGATTATACTTGGGTTGTCGAAGCTTACCAAATACCTTTTGTTCTACTGGGTTGGCTAATGGGTTCATTATGAAAAAAAGAACTGTCGAAGAGAAATTCATAACAATTGATTCAAAGTCAATTGAGTGTAATGTGCTCAGGACAAATAACACTAGCGAGGCCTTCGTACTTTTACATGAGGGGCTGGGATGTGTCGAGTTGTGGGGTAAATTTCCCTCAACAATTAGGCAAGAATTCGGGCTTAGTGTTTTCTCTTATTCAAGGTTTGGTTATGGGCGTTCAAGTAATATCGTGTTACCTCGTTCTTTGGACTATCTTACGGAAGAAGCTCTAGAGGTCTTACCTGAAATACTAAACAAATTTGGCTTGAGAAAATACACGTTGGTGGGTCACAGTGATGGAGCTTCCATAGCATTGACTTATGCCGCGATTGTGAGAGATCCAAAATTGAAAGCCCTCATTTTATTGGCGCCTCATGTCAAAGTAGAGAAAAAAACGGTAAGGGAAATAAGGCGCGTGTCTGATAATTACATGTCTTCAGGTCTTCGTGAAAAACTTCGAAAATACCACGGGGAGAATGTTGATTGTGCTTTTTATGGTTGGAGCCAATCCTGGCTAGACCCTAGCTTTGCAAATTGGACCGTGGAGGGCTTTCTTCCTAAGATAACAGTTCCTGTTCTGGCTATAAGAGGAACCAACGATCTCTATAATACTTCTGCTCACCTGAACAGCATTCGAGAAAATGTTGGTGCTTTGACATGTCTGGCTTCGATAAGCGATTGCGGTCACTCGCCGCACCGAGACTCCCTATTTTCCACAGTCAAAAGCATCAAGTTATTCCGAACCGCAGCAAAAATTTAGCCCAGCTCTCTGACGCAACTCCATTGATAAGTCGCACTGAGTAAAAATGCCATTTATCTCATATTTTTATCGCAAAGAAAGCGATATGAAATTACGAATAATCATAGTGAATATAGTTATTTTTATATGATGATTTATTACATCGACAAATGAGGGATATATTGATAGTTTTGACTGATAGGGGATAAAAATATTAGGAGAGATTATCATGTCGACCGTAAGCAAATTGGCCGTTCCTTCCTTGTCAGGGTTCGATACAAAAGATGTAACTTGGAATCACCTTCTAGGCGGGGATGATTTTGACTATCATATTGATTATTGGATAGCCATTTTGGGTTGTCGCCCGGAGGAAGGTAGGATCGAATTTTTAGGTAAGTGGGAACCAAATGCCTATTGCCATTATCATCGACACCTAGGAGAAACAACGACTATAGTTTTGGAAGGTGAGCATCATTTGATCGAGGAAGCCGAAACTCAGAAAATTCATAAGACTCGAACTCGAGGGCACTACTCGAAAAGTCCGTACGGGGAGTCGCACATGGAACGGGCAGGAGATTCTGGATCGGTTTTATTTTTTAGCATGCAATGTCCAGATAAGTATGTCTTTGACATACTTGATCGTGACGACAACATTTTGAATAAGGTTACCATTGAAGATTTTGCAGCCGGTAAATATTGAGGTCTTACAATTAGCTATAGATGTGAGAAGCTAGAAAAAGTTAAAGATGGGGGAAAGGATGCTTGAATTTGAGATGATCGAGATGATTTATAGGGAACATGTAACTTATATCACTCTAAATAGACCATCTGTTCTTAACGCTATAAACCCAAAGATGCATGCTGAGCTCCAGCGGGCATTTGATAAATTTGCAAACGACGAACAACAATGGATTTGTGTGGTGAGGGGGGCAGGGGAAAGAGCATTTTCAGCGGGTAGTGATCTAAAAGCGATCGCTAAAGCTGGAGGGAAGCGAGAACCTTACCCTAAAAATGGTTATGCAGGGCTCATCGAACGTTTTGATTTGAATAAACCTATCATAGCTGCCGTTGATGGTGTGGCTGTTGGCGGTGGCTTTGAATTGGCACTAGCTTGCGACCTTATCATTGCGACTACACGGTCGAAATTCGGTTTGCCTGAGCCTCTCATTGGCGCGGTAGCTTTAGGCGGTGGGGTCCATCGGTTGGCCCGTCAGATTGGTCTGAAACAGGCAATGGGTTTGGTTCTAAGTGGGGATAGTATAGAAGCTAAGAGAGCCTTTGAACTCGGATTACTTACTGATCTCGTAGCGCCTGAAGACTTAGAAAGTTGTGTGGAGCGATGGTGTTCGAAAATTTTGCGTTGTGCTCCCCTTGCTGTGAGAGCTTCTAAGGAAGCGATGATGAGGGGTCTCGACGAGCCTAGTTTAGCTAGTGCTATGAGGGCGCAGGAGACTTACCCTGTATTTGCTAAAATGCAAAGTTCAAACGATAGGAAAGAAGGGCCAGCAGCTTTTTCGGAAAAAAGAGATCCTAACTGGACGGGGACTTAATAACGACGGTGCTCCAGATTTAACATGATAAATTACGAAGGGGAAAAGCCTTGGCAGAAGTAAAAGTAGAGAAGCGAATGACCCATAGCGCAAGTGAGGTTTGGGACTATATTTCAGAGTGGGGCGGAACATCTCGTTGGATTCCTGGTGTAGGACCGGTCAGTACCATCGGACAAGGGGTTGGCGCTACCAGGAGTGCTGTATTGGCAGAGGAAACAGGCTTTCCGGGTAAGATTACTGAGCGACTAGATTCCTTAGATGAAGCGAATTTTACCTTCACTTACTCTGTTCAAGACGATAACCCTTTGCCGGTAATGGATTACTCCGCCCAAATGAAGGTGGAGCCTATGATGGACGGTTCGTTAGTTATTTGGAGTAGCAATTGGATTGCGAAAGGTTTGTCGGAAGAGGAACTCAAAGCAGCATTTGAACAGTTGTATTCTATAGCATTGGACAACGTCGAAAAAAATTTAGAGAAAGGTTAGCTCTTTCCGTTAACTTGATTCAGGTTGGAGCAGTTCATTGGCGCTAAACCCATCTTCAGAAGTTTTACATTGGCTGCAACCGCCCCACCAATGCCTCTTAAACTCCGATCCGTGGCGCCGCCAATATGTGGGGTGGCAATAACGTTATAGTTCATTATGGGATCTCCTGGGTCGAAGGGTTCTTGCCAAAAGACATCTAAACCTGCTCCCGAAAGCTGCCCGCTGTCTAAGCCTGCTAGTAAAGCGTCGTAGTCCACTACTGATCCCCGTGCTACGTTGATTAAATACGAACCTTTTTTCATCCTGCCAATAACCTTGTTGTCTACAAGGCCATTATTTTCTGGACCTCCTGGAGCGGTTACTATGACAAAATCAGCTCCTTCTATGCCTTCTCCCAAGCGTTCTATTGGTAGGTGTCTATGAATGTTGAGCGTTTCATCACGCTTTCTAGGGCCATCTGGACCATTCTTTGAGATAGCGGTGACGTCCATCCCAAAACTCTGCAGTCTCCGATTGATTTCTTGCCCGATTGATCCATATCCTAATATAGCAACAGAGCTTTGCCAGAGACTCTGCCCGATTGGAGCCCCAAATTTTCCTTCCTTAAAACGGTCAATAGCTAGAGGTAAGTGGCGCGCTAGGCTTATCATGAAAGCTATCGCTAATTCGGCTACAGATTCGGCGTTTCCGGTACCAAGCGTGGGTACGTTTGAAACGAATATCTTTGCATCTGATGCAGCAGGTATATCTACCGAGTCCAAACCAGCCCCAAATTGTTGGATTAACTTTACCTTGCTTCCTTTAAGATCATTGGCCGTTACGGGAGCAACAATCGGAATGAGCACCTCGGCATTAGTTGCAGCACTAGAGACCTCCGAGGAGCTGTATTCTACTATCTCGTCATCAGGTAACTCTTGCTCGAGAATCTTTCTGATTTTGGTGTAGTCCCTTATACAAAGTGCTATATGCATGTGTCACCCCTTTATCGTAGCTTTTCGCTAATCGACTCATAGTTATAAAGACTTTATGTTCATGAAAAGACTTAAAAGTGTTTATGATTAGTAAGCTCATTAAAGTATAGCATTGTGTGTCTAACATTGGCCAAGGAGCCAATAGAAGGTTAGAATCTACCATTCAAATTTTAAGAGCCCGGGTGGCGGAATTGGTAGACGCACCAGACTTAAAATCTGGCGACCGATAAGGTCGTGCCGGTTCGATTCCGGCCCCGGGCACCACAGATTTGATAGCTGATAGCGAAATGACTCAGGTCGCTTGTTTTGTGCTACTAAGCTGTAAGCATTGTCGGATGAGAATAAATTAAAAAATAGTAAACTTGACGTTTTTACCTTATTCATCCTCAGAGGGTTCAGGAACAAGAGATAAAAAGGAGAAATGCGAAAGGATGAAAGAAAAAACAAATGTTTTAGTTCTTATTAGACATGGTCAAAGCGAATATAACCAGTTGAACTTGTTTACTGGGTGGCGCAACCCTCCCCTCACAAATAAAGGTCAGCTAGAAGCTAAAGAAGCCGGAGAAAAGATAAAAAAAACAGGATTGAAATTCGATTATCATTTTACCTCAAATCTGATCAGGGCCCAAAGAACTGGCCAGATTATTTTAGAGGTATTAGGGCAAAGTCAAGTGAAAACAAGGTGTGATGAGGCTCTAAATGAAAGGAATTATGGTGACCTTGCAGGTTTAAATAAAGATGAAGCGCGGAAGAAATGGGGAGATAAGCAGATTCATATTTGGAGAAGGTCTTTTGATATAGCGCCGCCTAGTGGAGAGAGTCTAAAGGATACCTTCGATAGGGCGGTTCCTTTTTTTGAAACCAAAATAGAACCTCACTTTGATACTAAAAATATTCTTGTTAGCGCCCATGGAAACACTATTCGGGCTTTGCTAATGCATATAGAAGATATAGACCAAAAAGATATTGTTAAACTTGAAATTGCGACGGGGGTTCCGATTTTTTTCAAAAGAGATGGCCGTGGTCGAATTGTAAAATTTTGATGCTTTTTTGGATTTTGAAAAATCCATAGGAGATTTTTCTAGGGTTTTTAGATTGCGAAAGTTTTACGGGCCGTTTTTTTGAGCCTAATTTCTGAGCATATGTCTTATTTACGCTGGTGTCTGATATTCCGGAGCCATTACCGCATTAGCTTGTGTCGTGATTGAGAGGCGCAATTCTTTGATGTGTTGATATTTTGGATCAGATAGAAAATCCTTAATACTTTTTTCAGTCGGAAATTTAAGTAGAACCACGCCAGAGGCGGGTTCGCCTTGTAGGGGGGTTGCCTCGAAATCGGCTACTATTACTTCTCCTTTATATTTGACGATAAAAGGCATTACTGCTGGAACATATTCTGTCAGATAACGTTCAGAATCTGTGACCGTTTGGGTTAGTATAAAATAAGCTGACATAGACTTTATCCTAAGGGAGTGGTTAATTTTTTTCTTGTAAGAGATAGTGAATAATCACGTCAAAATTAAAATTGCAACCCTATTTAGACTACACAATTATGATTTTTTAGGACACAATTAATCGCATTTTAAGCTCTTGGAGCTCTGAAAAGTTAGTAGGAACGAAAACAAAGGCTTCGGAGGATTCCCGAGTAAGGCAGTGAACAAGGCTCCGGGCACTAATTCTGTCGCTATTGAGGCCTTAGGCTCAGTCATGTATTTTGAAATCAAAATACGATACCAGATCAATCACAAGGACATAGTTCTAAAAATATTTCGACTAAAAGATAGCTAGCTCAAGGAAAAGAAGCGTTTCGAAAGAGAGGGGTTACAAATGACCGACATTGAAATTAAAAAGCAGTTCGAACTATGGAATAGCGCTATATTATCTGGGGATCCTAATAGGGTTACAGCGCTTTATGACGAAAACGCTATTCTTTTGCCGACAATTTCTAACAAAGTTCGCCACAATCACTCTGAAATTGAAGCCTACTTCAGACAGTTTCTAATGAAAGGTCCGAAGGGAGAAGTTGATGAGTCGAACCCTAGGCTATTCGGCGATGTTGCTATTAACTCAGGGCTTTATAAGTTTTCCTTCGAGAATGGAGAGATTGTGAAAGCTCGGTTTACTTTTGTATATCGTCGGGTACGTGATAGTTGGAAGATAGTGGAGCATCATTCTTCGGTTATGCCTGAGTGAAACCTACTAACTCTATTAGAGTTTCGACTTTTCAATCAGTCTTTAGCAACTGGTGAGGGGTAGGGTTATCGATAAAAATTTTGGAATGCTAAAATGGACAAAGGACATGCCCTTCAATGGCTTCGAGAGTGAAGGTCAGATGAAGAACCGCCAAGGAGGGGAAATCACAAAAGTTATTCCTTTACAGAATGAATTTTTGCTCAATTTCCCAACAGGATTTTTATGGCGGAGCCGAGGGTTGATTTAAGGATAACCAGGTTTCGGTCATTTCTCACCACCAAGTGCGACATCATTTTCTTCCCATTTTACTTTGCTACTAGTAGAAAAGCATATTGTTGTTTAAAGTTTTGTTTAGAAAACGGTAGTGTTGAGCCGCCTTATTTGACTTCATTACCTGATAGCGACTGGATTGATAATCATTTGTACAGCTCCTTCCATACGGGCTTGTCCTAGAACGAACAAAAATTCATAGGCATCATCGGATGCGAGCTCATGTGTTACCATGTTTTCTAAAATATAAATCCCTCTCTTTGTTAGCAGCTCAGTGTGCACTGGTAGAAGATAGCCTTCTGCTGCTCTAGTGCCTGGCCAAACTTCTGTACCGAAGGTGTCCGCACCAACAGCTACAATGTTTCTTTCAGCTAAATAAAGTGCCCCTTCAAGTCCAATCCCGGGTAGGGCCTTCATATATCTCTTCTTATCCAAATCAGCCATTGCCATGAATCCAGTATGAATTAACACGACATCACCAGTTTGAACAGAGAGGTTTTGTCTTTGAAGCATTCCTTCTATTTCTGCTTTGTTAATAGCAACATTTTCTCGTAGCATCTCTTTGCCACTTACAGTCATCACTTTAGAAAGGTCGGTCTCTTTCATGTATGCCACGGCATCCAACATGATTCCTCTAGTTACTATGGGAGGTATCTCATGGGTACCTAGTTTTTTTAAACCTCCATCTGTATAAAAGTCTTTGATGTAGTTTCCATTGTAATAGGTGTGGTTGATTCCTACGTGGCCCAAACCATCTATCTGTGAGCCTACTCCAAACCAAACTAAAGCCCAGTCATCATTCGCCGTCACCTGATAATGGCCCCAAGGATCTCCGGCGCCCTGTCCGTGAGGAACTGCATAAAGTTCGAAGGTGCGAGAACCGTATGCTGGGGTATCTCTACCAGTCACCATTCCCAACGCATAACGTTTGCCTGTTTTCACTAGTTTCGCTGCATTGGTAATTATTTCAGGAGTGATTTCATTCACTGAACCCAAAGTGTCATCTTTTCCCCATTTGGAGGGATACCAGTCTTCAGACATTGAGTTTAATGGCGCAAGTAATAATAGAAGCGAGACATAGGCTACTATTTCTGTTTTTCTTCGAATTAACATTTTCCCCACCTCTGTGTGTAATTTTAGTTATTTCTACTTTGTATCCTATCTGAGATAGCGTAATACAATCAATCAGTCGCTTGCCCACAATTATATATGGGATTTGCTCTTTTGAGGATAAGCGCAGTATGCTTGGTCTCAAAGAGCTATAGATATTCTTGAAAACGTAAGTGCAGTTTCAAAAAATAATGTTAAGGAGATGATATATGGAGTTAACGTTGCTATTTCTAGTTTTAATACTAGTGGTGTTGACAATTTATCTGGGCGTAAAGATTGTCCCACAGTCAGAAGCTTTTGTTGTAGAGCGTTTTGGTAAATACACACAAACTCTTTCTGCCGGCTTAAATTTGATAGTTCCCTTCGTTGACTTCGTAGCACACAGAGTAAATATACTCGAGCGCCAACTTCCTGAGTTTAAAATCTCTGTTATTACAAAGGATAATGTAGAGGTTTGGCTGGAAAGTACCGTTTTTTTTCGGGTAGTCGATGCCGCCCAATCAGTCTACCGAATAGAAAATGACGATCTAGCAATCCAAACTGCTGCAACCTCCATTATACGCTCTGCTGCTGGTAAATTAGATTTGGATGCTTTGCAATCTAGCAGGGATGCAATGAATCAGGAAATTGAAACTAATCTCAGGGAGGCCGCTAAAATCTGGGGAATAGAAATCACTAGAACCGAGATTCTCAACATCGATATAGACGAGCAGACTAAGGATGCACAGAGACAGCAGTTAAATGCCGAGCGTCAAAGAAGGGCGGCTGTTGCTGAGGCTGAGGGTGAAAAAAGATCAATTGAGTTAAAGGCGGAAGCTGCTTTGTATGAAGCCGAGAAAGAAGCAGAGGCTATTCGCGTAACCGCGGATGCTGAAGCCTATGCAATTAAAGCTACTGCCCAAGCGCAAGCCGAGCAGACGAGGGTAATAGCGGCGGCTATTGCCGACAACGGCCAACCTGCGATAGATTTTGAAATTTTAATGCAGCAAGTAAAGGCAATCGGTGGTTTGGCCTCTTCGGAAAACACCAAAACTGTTGTTGTGCCGTCAGATGTGACTAAAACATTAGGTTCAATAGAATTATTGAGAGATTTCTTCACTGTAGATAAAACCAAGGAAAAATAGACTATGCTTGAAATTTCCCTCCTTTTGAACAATTGGGCTTTTCAACCTGAAACTTGGCTAATACTCGGGATTTTGCTCATCTTGATCGATCTCTTGTTTGGATTTAACTACTTCCTTCTTCCTTTAGGTATCGGGTCGTTTTTAACTGCGCTTTTGGTGGCGCTCACTAATTCTTTGCTCTCAGAAGAGTTGCTTCTGGAGCGGAGTTGGTATGAAACTATGTTAATTTTTGAGAACTGGAAGGATCTTCTTTATTGGTTCGCCGGATTTTCCTTGCTATGCACTATTTTCATGCGGGTTTTTTTTAAAAGGGCTCATGAACAGTTCGATATAAACGATTATTAAGGTTGTGGTTAAAAAGTTTAAAGCTGGTAAGCCTGACAATTTGATATATTAGGCGATAGAAAAGGCTCGTCTTTTCTCCATCATTAATATCGATACTCAAACTAAAATTTTGAGCTTCTTTGTTAAAATTTATTTTTGTTTCGAATCCCTCTGATTTGTATATAGAAATTTTGCAAATACAGGCAGAATGAACTAAAATCTGATGATTATTAGCTTCATTTGATTGGATTAGTCTATTTGTGAATAAAGTGGTCCTGCAGGTTGTTAATTATCTGTTACTCGATGTGGTAATAATTAAACAAAAATTATTAACTTATACAGGACGGATCGCTTAGTTCTTGAAAGTACCTAATTGGTTAGCTTAAAGATTACGGACGGTTATTAAACAAGTTGTTAGATAGAACGAACCAACCAAACTCTGCGGAAACTCAAAGCTTAGCGCTAGAAAGCGAAGAAGGCTTTGCCAGTATTTTGGGTGACGCCGAGCACCACGAGATGCAGCCGTTCAAGGAGCCAGGTCAAAAGGCGCTTGATGCTGCCACCATAGCGTTGTTAGGAAAACAAGCTAAAGATGGCCATTGGCGATTTGATTTGGAAGCCGATGTAACCATCCCTTCAGAATACGTTATGCTGCAGCGGTTCTTCGGCCGTTCGGACCGAGAGAGAGAAAGTCGTATAGGAAACTATCTCGAGCGACGCCAGCTAAAGAATGGAAGCTGGTCTCTATATCATGGCGGTCCTGGAGACATAAGCGCTACCGTTAAAGCCTATTTTTGCATGAAACTGATGGGCCGTTCTGAAAACGAACTTCCAATGGTTAAGGCTCGGCAGTGGGTAAGGGCAAACGGCGGGGCAGAGTCGGTAAATGTGTTCACGCGAATTACTCTGGCAATTTTTGGGCAGTTGCCTTGGAGGACTGTGCCAGCTATGCCAGTTGAGATTATGTTTCTGCCTAGTTGGTGGTTTTTTAGTCTCAGTAAGGTGTCTTACTGGTCACGCTGCGTTATCGTTCCCCTTCTGGTCATTTTTGCAAAAAAGCCTAAAGTCAATCTATCCGAAAAGAAAGGTATACAAGAGTTATTTCTTTCAGATCCTGCAAAATTAGGAAATCTAGATGGCTTTAGAAAGGGTTCGATTGTAAAGAATTTTTTTATTGGGCTCGATAGAATTTTGAAGATACTCGACTCTC
>MDTG01289204.1_pt1 | contig 13446 bp, 11 predicted proteins | sample 811421 | NCBI WGS metagenome assembly MDTG01 (sample SAMN05326645, study PRJNA326480) | marine metagenome | isolation source: seawater | place: Pacific Ocean: South East | collected 2011 | reverse complement strand
CTAACATATTTAATTTTTTGCGAATATTCTTTTGATAAATAAAGAATACAAAAAAGTGCCAAGGGAAATAATCTTGATAAGAAACTACCTACTACCATTTCATCACCAAAAAAGCTTGATAATCTATTTTTTACCGGAGACTCAAATCCTAATATATTGTAGCCAAATATAAATTGGAAATAACTATCAAATAAAACTACGCAGTAAGAAATTAAAAAAAAAATTGAGAATTTTTTTAAAAAATTTTTTGTTTCATTTGCTAAAAATAAAACAAAAGCTGAAAAAATACCAAATCTTATATATGGAGTTGCAGATTTTAACGAGATATAAATTTTTTCAGAAAACAAGGCGCTAAAAATAATATATAACCAAAAAATAAAAAATAATTTAAAAAATGTATTATTGAAATAAGTAAAATTGTTTTGTTTTATAGAATAAAATATAAAAAATAATGCACAAAGCGAAACTATTAAATCTGAAAAAAAAGGTCCAGTAACCAAGGCTACGGGTAATAAAATTACCAAATAAGAAAAAAAATTTAAAGCTTTTCCCATTTTAAAATTTAATTAATTCTTTTTCGAAAAATTTATGTTCGACAATATTTTTGATATCAAAAAATAAAAAATCTTTTTTTGTAATTTTTTTTATTTTCTTTTGGAAATTTTTATTCAAATATTGATTATGAGGTACAACCAATATAACAGAATCATAATAATTTTTTAAAAATTTATTGAAAAATAATTTTTGGTATTTTTTTTCTATTTGATGTTTCTTTACAAGAGGGTCATTTATGTGCACCGTAAAATCTTTTCTTAATAAATCAATAATTTCAAAAGATTTTGAATTTCTCGTATCTCTTACATTTTCTTTAAAAGAAAGTCCTAAAATCAATATTTTTTTTTTATTTTTATTTTTTAATTTTTTATTGATTATTAATTTTATTTTTTTAAAATAAAATTTTGCCATTCCATCATTAATTTTTCTCCCTGATAAAATTATTTTTGGTATGTATCCCTCAATTTTTGACTTGTATGCTAAATAATAAGGATCAACACCAATACAATGACCACCAACCAGACCTGGTTTAAAATTTACAAAATTCCATTTAGTTGAAGCAGCCTTCAACACTTCAGAAAAATTGATTTTTAAGTTATCAAACAAAACCGTTAACTCGTTCATGAAAGCTATATTTATATCTCTTTGACAATTTTCAATTATTTTTGCAGATTCGGCAATTTTAATTGATTTTGCTTTGTATATTTTTGGGGCAACTATAGAATAAACTTGAGATATAGTATTTAAATTTTTAAGGTTTGAAGCTGAAACAATTTTATATACGTTGGATAAATTATTTTTTCTATCTCCAGGGTTAATTCTTTCTGGACTATATCCATAATTGAAATAATTTTTATTAAAAATGTTTACTTTATTTATTTTAGAAAATTTATTTTCTAATATTGGTATACAAATTTCTTCAGTTGTTCCTGGGTGGACGGTAGACTCAAAAACTATAAAATCATTTTTTTTAATTATTTTTGCCAAAAGATGGCATGCTTTTTTAAGCAAAGATAAATCAGGTATATTTTTTTTGTTTACTGGTGTAGGTACACAAACAATATAGAAATTTGCGTCACATAAATTTTCGTAATTATAATCAAAAGTTAAAAATTTGCTTGATTTAAAATCTTTTTTTTTTAATTCATTATTTTCATCATTAAAATTTTTCAAATTTTGAATTCTAGATTTTTTTATATCAAAGCCTATAGTGGGAATTTTTTTACCAAACTCAATTGCTAAAGGTAATCCTACATAGCCTAATCCAATTACACAAATTTTTAAATTATTTTTCTTAAACAAGTATTTTTTCATAAATTTTAATCACTTTATCTATGCTATATTTTTTAGATGCAAATTTTCTTGAATACTTGGACATTTCAATTTTTTTTTTTTAGATTGTTTATGAAACAATTTAATAGCAAGAAAGAGTGAATTAACATCCTTTATTTTAATTTTAAACCCATTTTTATGATTTTTAATAACCTCTCTGCACCCAACAGCGTCAGTTGTAATAATTGGTCTACCTACAGATAAAGCTTCTAATAATCCTCTTGGAGTACCCTCTCTATAAGATGGTAAAACTACACAATTCGCCCATTTAATAACTTTTCTTACATCCGATTGAAAATTTACAAATTTATTATTTTTATATTTTCTAAATTCCATTAATTCATCTCTAGAAATTGAGGATGGGTTTTTATCATCGACGCTTCCAACTATCTTAAATTCACAGTCTAATTTATTTCTATGTATTTTAGTAGCAGCCTTAATAAATTCTCTTACACCTTTTTCTTTAAGTAACCTTCCAAAAAATAAGAACTTTGTTTTTTTTGTAAAAGTGTTTTTTTTATATCTAAAATATTTTAAATCTACTCCAGAACCAGGTGAAAGTATTGCTTTTTGATTACTAACAATACCTAAATCGATAAACTTTTTTTTATCATCTTTATTTTGAAATATTACTTTATAAACGTTTGAAAAAGAAATTTTATACATAATAATCACCAAAAATGTTAAAAAATTTTTTTTTATAAAAATTGTACCCAAACCAGTCATCATACAGATTGATTTAACATTCATAATACTTGCAATAAATGTACCATAAATCAGAGGTTTGATAGTAAAATTTAAAATATAATCTGGTGAAATTTTTTTTAAATTTTTTTTTATATTAAACATTAAATTAAAATCTCTAAAAATATTTATGCTATTGTTTGTCATTTTAATTTCAAATATCCTACATCCAAGTTCTTTTAATTTAATTGTGCTTTCGTCTTTTGGACTTAAAATAAAAACTTGATTACCATCACGTATTAATTTTTTAATTAAATTTCTTCTAAAATTAAAAATACTCCAAGATGAATTTGAAAAAAAAACTATTTTCATTTATTTTGAAAATACCATATTTGAAATATTAAATACGACCAAAGAAACTTTTCATTACTTCTTTTATTGAGTAAGTGATCTTTAATTATTTGATTAATCGAACCATAATTAAAAATATTTTGCTGTAAAATTTTAGTTTTTGAGGAATAATCTAAAAGTATATCCTTTAGGTCATTTTTTAACCAATCTGAAATGGGAACTGAAAATCCCCTTTTTGGACCTGAAAATATATTTTTGGGAATATATTTATTTAATATTTCTCTCAAAATATATTTTGACACTCCATTTTTGAATTTTAATTTTAATGGTATGCTTTGAGCAAATTCCACAACACTTCTATTTAAATAAGGAGATCTAACCTCTAATCCATAAGCCATCGAAGCTCTATCTACTTTACAAAGTATATCGTCAGGTAAATAGTTTATTAAGTCATGTTTAATAATGTCGCTGAGGTTATTAATTTTGATATCAGACCTTAAATCAAAATCACTTTGATCTATAAAAATTTCTTTTGTTTCTATTGAGTTGCTTATTAAACTTAAAAAAGAATCTTCGTAATTATCACATTCTATTAATCTTCCAGATTTATTCAAAAAATATCCTAAATTATATTTTTTTTGTGAATTTGGTAACAAATTATTTAGAGATTTTATAAACCTATCCACAGAGTTTGGGTTTAAATTTTTTAACACATATCCAAATTTTTTTCTAAAAAAATTTGGAATATATTTTAATTTTGGATAAATTTTATAAAAATATTTATATCTATTATAACCTCCGAATAGTTCATCTCCACCATCCCCACTAAGAACAACTTTTACATAATTTTTAGCAAATTTTGAGATTAATATTGATGGTATTTGGCTGCTATCTCCAAATGGTTCGCCATAAATTTTTGGCAAATCATTTACAGTATCTAATACATCATTTTTTGTGGGCTTATAATTTAAATTATCAAAACCTAAAAAATTTGATATGCTTTTTGCTTGTTGAGACTCATCAAAATTATAATTGTCACTGCCAAGTGTAAATGTTTTAATTTTATTTCCAACAAATTTTTTTGAAATAGCTGTTACAAGACTGGAGTCGACTCCGCCAGATAAAAAAGTGCCCACTTCTACATCAGAAATTAAATGTTGTTGAATTGACTTTTCTAGTAGTTGATAAGTTTGATTAACAAATTCTTTATTAGAAAGAGATTTAAGATCTTCATTTAAATTCCAGTATGTTGAAATTTTAAATGATTTTAGTTTAAGATTATACTCTAAGTAAGTACCGGGTATTAATTTTAATATATTTTTATAAATTGATTTTTTTTTAGGTATGTAATTTAATTTGAAATAAGATTTAACTGAATCTTGAGAAATCTCTAAATTTTTATTTGGTATTACTTGTATTGAATTAATATTTGATCCAAAAGTTATTAAATCGTTATCTATAGAATAATATAACGGTTTTTCACCAACTCTATCCCTAGTTAAAAAAAGTTTACTATTTGCATGATCCCATGCAGCTATTGCAAACATTCCATCTATTTTTTTTATAGCCTTTTCAAACCCATATTTTTCTATTAATGCAACTAAAACAGATGTATCTCCTGTCAATTCATTTTTATTTTTGAGAAAATCTCTTAACTCCTTATAGTTATATATTTCTCCATTAAATATTATAGTCCATTTTCCATCTCTAGATTGTATTGGTTGATTACTTCTTTTGTTCAAGTCTATTATTGCCAATCTAGCATGCCCTAAATAAATTTGATTTTTTCCGTCACTCCAATAATTTTGAAAATCCGGGCCTCTACTTTTTACTTCATTTATCATTTGTCTAATAACTAAAGATGGATCAAATGAGTATTTGCTATTATTTAAATTTAAAAACCCGACTATTCCACACATTACAAAAATCTATGCCTCATATGGATCACTTGTCCAGATAGAGTAATATTTTTTAATTAAGTTATCATTACTAAAGTTGTTTTTAATTCTATCAAAGCACTCTTGTTTTCTTAAGTTCCATGTATTTTTATCTTTAAATGCCTCTAAAGAAGCATTAATTTTTGAAATAAAATCTTTCTTTATATTGTGATTAAATACCCAGCCTGTGTTTCCGACTATATTCCTGTTATCACCTACATCGCTAACTATAGATGGGACTTTATTAAGCATAGCTTCACATAATGACAAGGGGAAAGACTCACCAACACTGGGTAGTAAGTTAATATCTACCTTTTTAAAAAATAGATCAATATTTTCAATATTATCTAAAAGTATAACTTGGTTATTTAAATTTTGTTTTTTAATAATTTTTGCCAAAATTACATTTTTTTTATTAATATTTTTACCCGCCATAAATATTTTTATATTTTTATTTTTTAATTTAGAAAAATTATTCAATAAATATTCTTGATTCTTTTGAACATCCCACCTTGCTAAGTGACCAAAATAAACGATTTTTTGATTTTTCTTCACTCTTTTAAGGACGTTATCTCCAATAGATTTGGAGGTTGATGATTTGTTTTTTGTCTCAAAAATTGGAGGTATATGTAAAAAAATTTTTTTATTATATCCAAACTCTGTATGAGTTTTTATTGAGGACTTTGATACACTAACAATTTTTTTTGGAGATATATGCGATAAAACTGCACATAAATAGACAACAAATTTAGTCAGATAACCTATATTAAATATTTCGAGATTATTGTTATGAACAGTCCATATAATATTTTCTTTTTTCTTTTTACTGAGAAAAAGAGAATAAAATGATGAAATTAAGTCTGAGTGATATAACCAGGTTTGCAAAATATTATAATCTATTTTTCTTATCAATTTAAAAAACTTAAATTGTTTTAATAAGTTAAATCTTTTTGGGTACATATTGAGAATATGTACCTTAACTCCTAAATCAGTTAATTTTTTATAAAAGTAACCTTTTGATTTTAGACAAATTACTTCATGGTCAGTATTTTTCTTTGTATTTTTAATTAATAAATAAAGAGCTTTTTCAGCGCCCCCTACATCTAAACTAGTTATAACATGCAAAATTTTATTTGCTTTATTCAAACTTTTAAAATTTATATTCTGATCTTCTTGCATTAAATTTGATGTTGAATATCTATAAAATTTTCTGAAAAAATAATTCAAAAGACTATCGTTTAGAAGTGACAAAAAAAATCTATAAAGTAATAACAAAAATAATTTATAGTTTGATTTTGCTCCTCTCCACAAAAAATAATATTTAAAAATATTAAAATAACCATACAAGTCTTTATTTTTTAATCTAATATATCTAAATATTTGTGAATAATTATTTAAAGTATTTTGAAGAAGCATTCCTTTTTTAGATACATTATAATTAAATAAATTTTTATTAATACATTTTCCATAAAGTCCAGCAGCACCAAGTCTTATATTTAAATCCCAATCTTCAAAACCTTTTTTCATTTTTTGATCGTATCTAAATTTCTTGTCAAAAATTTTTTTTCTAAAAAGAATACAATATGGGATTTGATTAGTAAAAAGCTGTTCAAAAAAATTATAGTTTTTTTTCAAAATTCCTTTTTTTTCATCAGCAAGATGAATATTTGAATAAACATACGAAATCTTTTTATTTTTTTCTAAATATTTATAAAAAATTTCTATAGCATCTAATCTTAACCAATCATCAGCATCCAGCATTAAAATATATTTAGATTTTGCGTGATCTATTCCACTATTTCTAGCTGCTGATAAGCCACAATTTTTCTTGTCAATAATTGTTATTTTTTTATTTGCTCTTAATTTATTTAAAATTTTAATAGTAATTTTGTCCTTCGACCCATCATTAACAATAATTATTTCAAATTTTCTAAAAGTTTGATTTAATATACTTTCTACTGACCTAGTTAAATATTGACCAGCATTATAACACGGTATAATTACACTAACTTCTGGCTTTAATTCCATATATTAATTCTTTTACAAACCTTTATAAGTATTTTTTATTTTATTTCATTGTTTATAATTTAATATAATTTTTGTGAATTAACTGTATACATAATAATTAAATTTATGAGAAAAATATTAATTACAGGTGCAGGAGGTTTTATCGGGTCTCACCTAACTCAAAAATTAGTCAAAAAAGGTTTTAAAGTTACTGCATTATTCAGATACAATTCATCGAATTCAAGGGGTTGGCTAGATCAAGATATGGATGAAACTGAGGGTCACTTTGAAAATAAATTTTGTGACTTAGGTGATTTTGATTTTATAAATAAAATTGTAAAAAAAAAAGACGTAGTTATACATCTTGCTGCTCTAATAGGCATACCATATTCTTATCAAGCTAGAGAGTCCTATATAAAGACCAATATAAATGGAACTTTTAATATTCTAGAAGCTTGCTTGAAAAACGATGTTTCAAATTTTATTCATACTTCCACAAGTGAGGTTTATGGAACACCGCTTAGAATACCGATTTCTGAAAAAAATAAACTTCAACCACAATCACCATATGCTGCTAGTAAGGTTGGTGCTGATCAATTAGCGATGTCATATTTTAAATCTTTCAAACTTCCTTTAACAATAATAAGACCATTTAACAACTTTGGCCCGAGACAATCAAACAGAGCAGTAATTCCAACTATTATAAATCAAGTTTTAAATGATAATTGTAAAGAAATTAAAATAGGATCAACAAAGCCAACAAGAGATTTTCTTTATGTTGAAGATACAGTAAATGCTTATTTAAAAATTATTAAAAACACAAAATTGTTTGGAGAAATATACAATGTTGGTACTGGGGTAGAAATATCAATTAAGGATTTGATTTATAAAATTTTGAAAATTACAAATAAAAAAAATATTAAAATTAAAAATCAAAAAATAAGAAATAGACCAAAAGACAGTGAAGTTCAGAGACTTGTATGCAATGCTTCAAAAATTGAAACGAAATTAAAATGGAAATCATCTATTAAATCCAAAAAAGATTTCGATAAAATTTTAGAAAAAACAATTGAATGGTATAAAAAAAATATAAACAAAATTGAAAATAAAAATAGTTTTTATGTATAAAATTTCTATTTACGAAATTTTTTTTTTAATTTTTTGAAATAAATAATTTTTAATTTTCATATTAATTTATGTCAAATTTATTTATCTGTGCAACACCTTTACAACTAAAAATAGCAAATAAAATAATTCAACAAAAAAAATTAAAAAATGAAAATGTAGATATTATTTATTATTATTGGGGATACAGTAAAATTAAAAGTAAAAAAATTAAATTATCCAAAAATAAAACTCATAAAATTATTAAATTAAAAATAAAAAAAAGATTTCCCTTTTATATTTTTTTTCTAAGACAAAAACTATTAAATCTTAAATATAAAAATGTTTTTATACCCACGTACATAGGAAGAATAGGACAATTAATATTAAATTTAATTTTATTCAAAAATTTATTTTTTTACAGTGATGGATCATTAAATATTTTTGATATTAATACTCAAGAAGAAATGAATCGATTAGGAGAAAATAAATACAAAAAATTTACTTATAAACTTACAGATATTTTATTTAATTTTAAGTCTATTTCATATTTTAAAAAACTAGTAAATAAAGAATATACTATTTATCCGAAAACAAATTTGAGAAATTATAAGTATTTTTATTTAAAAAATTTTTGGAAAACGAAAACTAAAATTTTAAAACATCATGAGAAAAAACAAAACAAAAACAAATTACTAAAAATATTTATAGGAACAGTATACAAAGAATTTTATAAAAATTTAAAAATAAAAAACAACGAAAATATAGAAAAAAAAATTAATGGCTTTTTAATTAATAAAAAAATTGATATTTATATAAATCATCCTAGAGAAAAAAGGCTTAAATCTGATCATAATACAAAATGTCTAATCATAAAAAGCCCAGCCGAAGATTTTATTCTTAAAAAGAAATTAAGTTACAAAAGGGTGCATTTATATGGTATCTGTAGTTCAACAACACTATTCAATTTGTCATTTATAAAAGGAATAAAAACATATATGATTGTTTTTTTTCAAAATAATTACTACGAAAAAACTTATACCAAGTTATCAAAAAAATTTAAAATAAATGTTATTAAGCTCTTAATATGAAATTAAAGTCTATAGAATATAAAGATACAATTTTAAAATCCTCAGCTACAATTAAAGATGCACTTAATAATTTGGTTAGTTCATCCAAAAGAATATGTCTTGTAATAAATAAAAAAAATAACTTTATGGGAACAATTACAGATGGAGACATAAGAAGGGCATTACTAAAAAACTTTAAGTTATCTTCTCCAATAATAAAAATAATAAATCTTAAACCATTAAGATCATCTATTTCTGATAATTTGAACTATCTTAAAAAAAAAATGATACAGGGAGATATTTGGCAAGTTCCTATTTTAAATAAGAAAAAAATTATAGGTTTACTAATTCTTACAGATGATCACGAAAAAAAAATTTATAATACTATATTTTATATCCCTGCAGGTGGATTTGGGAAAAGAATGGGTGAACTAACCCAAGAAACGCCAAAACCTATGCTAATAGTAAAAGGCAAACCGATAATTCAACACATAATTGAAAATGGTAAGCTTGCAGGTTTTAAAGAATTTGTAATTTCACTTCATTATAAATCTTCAATAATTAAAAAATTTATAAAAAATAAAAATTTCTTTGGGGTAAATGTAAAATTTATTAATGAAAAAAAACCATTAGGAACCTGTGGTTCTTTAGCAAATACCTTAAACTTTAATTATAAGGAGATTGTTGTTCATAACGGTGATATTATAGGTGATATTAACTATCATGATTTATTAAATTTTCATTATAGTATGGGAAATAAAATAACAGTTGTAAAATCCTCATTAGAATATTTAAATCCTTTTGGTGTAATAAAGATTAACAAAAAAAATTTGTTAGAAGGTCTTAAAGAAAAACCAACTTATAAATTTGATATATTGTCTGGTATTTATGTATTAAATAAGTCAATTTTAAAAAGTATAAAAAAAAATACTTTTATGAATATGACCGATTTTATAAACAAAAATTTAAGAAGAAAAATATCTGTTTATCATTTAAAAAAACAATGGAATGATATTGGTACTCCAAAAGATATTACAAAAGTAAATGACATATTAAAGAAATTATAATTGAAAAAAATAAAATTTTTAGTTGTTATCCCTGCAAGAAAAAATAGTAAAAGACTAAAAGGCAAAAATTTACTAAAAATAAATGGTAAAAATTTAATTCAGAATACAATAGACTTTGCTTTAAAATTAAAAAATATTCAGCATGTCTTGTTATCAACAGATATAAAAGACATAAAAAAAAATGTCAATTACTCAAATAAGGTTTTAATACCTTGGATAAGACCTAAAAATCTTTGTAAAGATAATTCATCAACAGAAGATGTATTGAGCCATGCAATAAATTGGTACAACAAAAAATTTGGAAAAGTAGATGGTGTAATCTTATTGCAAACAACTTCACCTATAAGATCAATTAAAATTGCAAATAAAGTAATAAAAAAATATTTAAAATTCAAAAAGACAACATTAAGTGTAAAACAAATTAAATCTAAAAAAAAATTTGATATAAAATGTATTAAAAAAAAAGATAAATTTTATTATCCAAACGGTTTTATTTACATACTGCCACAGAAACAAATCTTAAAAAAAGAGATTTATAATAATGGCTCTAATATAATAATAGATAAAAATTATTATAGAAATATTGACATTGATTATAAAGAAGACCTTATAAAAGCAAAAAGATTTCTTGAAAAAAATTAATCATCGACACCAGTATTATTTGCGTTATGCCTTAAATACCATTTTCCTTTTATTTTTTTCCATAAATGTGGAGATCTAAATTTATCCTCTAATCTAAAAAAAAGTTTTTTACTTATTTTAAGATAACTCAATATTTCATTAAAATATCTGTCTGGAAATTCTCCATCATATTTTTCAATTAATTTCTGCCCCTCAAATACATTGAGATGTTTATTTCGAAGTTCTTGGGAAACATCATACGTAGCTCTCCCAATACCAAATTTAATATAAGTAGTATAATAATGTAGGTCATCTATTTTATCGTCAATACTATTATACTTTGAATAAGTTCCTTGAGTTCTAAAAGGCCTTGGTTTGAATCCACAATTTTCCACAGCATAATAAAAACATTCCTGAGGTATCCATTTTATATAATATCCAAGATAATGAACTTGAATTTTCTTTTTATATAATTTTTGTTTATTTAATGGTAAAAAGATTTCCAAATCTTTTAAAGAAAATTTATTTTTTTCTAAGTATGTTCGGGCTTTTACTCCCCCTAAGTATATTTCATTTAAATTATTATAACTAAAAAATTTATCGTTTCGTAAAGGACTAAAGTTTTCAGCTATTGGATTTCCATGTTCACCTTCATGCTCACCATAAAATACTAGAGGAATATTATATTTTTCTGCTATTTTTACTGGAAAATTTTTTTGCCCCAACATAAATGTTTGAAATGGATGAAACAAATTAATTATCGAATTTTTTGTAATTAATTTCATTAGCTTCTCATTTCTCTGTGCTTGTACATTGGAAAACCCTCCTGTTTTTATCCAATTTTTAAAGTTCATATTTCCATAATCAGTTCTCATTATTGGCTGCCAAGTAACAGTTAAAGGATTCATTCCATACTTAAATTTTAAAATATGAGCAGCGAAACAACTATCCTTTCCACCACTTCCAGGCACTATACAATCGTACTTACCATGTTTGCCACGGTGTTTATCCAGCAATCTTAGAAGTTCATACTCTCTTCGCTTATAATTAATTTTATTTTTTATTAATGAATACCTCCAAGTTTCACTAATGGAATTTTTATCAAATTTTATTGTCTTTTTTTTTGAATTTATTTTATTTTTAAACTCAACTGTTGAATTTGGTCTTTGATTAGATATTAAAGTTTTTTTACAAAACTTTACTTTTTTTGGAAGGCCATAATATGATTTCATAAATTAAAATAAATATCTAAGCGACTCTAAAATTTTCAGACCGTTAAGTCCACTCTTTTCAGGATGAAATTGAGTTCCAAGTATATTTTCATTTTTTATTGAGGAACAAAATTTTTTTTTAAAATACTCTGTGTATGTATAAATTATTTTTTTCTCTATTGGCTCACAATAATAAGAATGAACAAAATAAAAATTTCCTTTACTTTTCAAATTAAAGGATTTTATATTTTTTTTATTTTTAATAATTGGAGCCCATCCAATGTGAGGAACTCTTAAAGTTGAACTAAATTTTTTTACTTTTCCTCTAACCAAACCAAGTCCCTTACTTTTTCCAAATTCACTACTTTCCTCAAATAATAATTGCATTCCTAAACAAATACCAAATAATTTATTATTTTTATCTTTTGCGAAGTTTTTAATTTTTTCATTAAAATTATTTTTTTTTAATAATCTTGATGCTTTATAAAAGCTACCTACTCCTGGCAAAAAAAGTAGGTTGCTATTTATATCTTTTTTCGTATTTATAATTTCTATATTTTTATATCCAATTTTTTTAAGTGAGTTATATAAACTAAAGATATTGTTTATTTTTAAATCTATAATTTGGATTTTGATTGATTTACTCATAATCTTATTTTAATTCCATTTTTTCTTAAACCACTTTTGATTTTTTTTATTACGTTTTTATAGTTGTTTTGTGCATTTTGTAGAAAATTAGTATTTCCAGTTTTCAAATTAAAGGTATTTTGCTTTTTTTTTATTGAAGCGTAGTGAAGTATACTGGCTAAGGCTACACCAGTAACATTGGTTTTTTTTATTAAATTAATAATATGATCTATATTTCCACACCCTCCGTGTGCTATTACAGGAACCTTAACTATTTCACTAATTTTTTTTATAATTGGAATATCAAAACCACATCTTAGTCCTTCATTATTTACTGAAGTTAAAATTATTTCACCTACACCAGTATCCTCCAACTCTTTTGCCCATTGTACAGGGTTCTTTTTGTATAAATCTCTTCCATTTGAGGTTGTAATAAAATAATTATTTTCAATCTTATTTGACTCTATAGTGGCTACAATTGTCGAAGATCCAAAGTTTTTAACAGCTTCTTTTATAAATTTTTTATTTACTACAAATTCTGAATTTATAGATACTTTGTCAGCTCCATTAATTAATAATTTTTCAATATTTTTTAGATTTTTAATTCCTCCTCCAACAGTTAATGGAATAAAAATATCTTTAGCAGTTTTTTTAACAAATTTAGTTAAATTGTTAGTTCCATACAGAGTTGCTACATTATCCATGTATAAAATTTCATCAGCACCATCTTCATAGTATTTTTTAGCAAAATCATATGGATCTCCTAAAACTCTTAATCCCTCTAAACCAATTCCTTTAATTAGAGTTCCGTTTTTGATATCTAGTTTGGGTATAATTCTAATACTATTTTTGTTCATTTCTTAGAGTCATAAAATTTTTT
>MDTG01021998.1_pt1 | contig 13446 bp, 11 predicted proteins | sample 811421 | NCBI WGS metagenome assembly MDTG01 (sample SAMN05326645, study PRJNA326480) | marine metagenome | isolation source: seawater | place: Pacific Ocean: South East | collected 2011 | reverse complement strand
GAATTGGAGATAAAAAAATTGTAAAAAAACTTTTTGAAGTTCTTGGGCCTAGATTTAAAAATAGACCGGGTGGTTATCTGCGAATACTAAAAAAAGGATATAAATTAGGCGATGCCTCACCCATTGCATATGTTCTTCTGTCAGAATAGATTAATTTTGAATTTTTTCTTTCAGATATTTACCAGTATATGATTTTTTAGATTTTACTAATTCTTCAGGTGTTCCAGCACTTAGTATCTTACCACCTCCATTTCCTCCCTCAGGTCCTAAATCAATTATCCAATCAGCGGTTTTTATAACATCCAAATTATGTTCAATTATGATTAGTGTATTTCCCTTGGATTTAAGCTTATCAAGAACTGCTAGCAAGTTTTTAACATCATAACTATGAAGTCCAGTAGTTGGTTCATCAAGAACATAAAGAGTGTGCCCCGTATCGGGCCTAATTAATTCTTTTGCTAATTTTATTCTCTGAGCTTCTCCACCTGAGAGAGTTATTGCACTTTGTCCTAACTTGATATAACTAAGACCAACATCTGAAAGAATAGTTAATTTTTTATATATCCTAGGATAGTTCTCAAAGAAGACTAATGCTTCCTCAACGGTCATATCTAAAACATCACCAATATTCTTTTCATTCAATTTTATTTCTAGAGTCTCATCATTATATCTTTGACCATTACATTTTTCACATTTAACATACACATCTGATAGGAAATGCATTTCCACTTTAATTTGACCTTGACCATCACAATGATGACATACACCATTATTTTTACCTTTGACATTGAAACTAAATCTACCCGGCAAGTATCCCCTCGACTTCGATTCTGGTTTTTTTGCAAACTCCTCTCTTATAAGTGAAAAAATTCCAGTGTATGTCACCGGATTTGATCTTGGTGTTCTCCCTATAGGGCTTTGATCAATATCAATAATTTTATCTATATGTTCCACACCATCAATTTTTTTACAGTGCACGTATCCTTCATTATTATCTAGTAGCTTATTTACAATTGAGGTATATAAAACATTGTTAATCAAGGACGATTTGCCTGAACCAGACACGCCAGTTATGCAAGTTAGTAATCCAATGGGTATCTTTGTATCTACTTCATGAAGATTGTTAGCACTCGCCTTCTTTATTGAAAGCCATTTATTGTTAGGCTTCAGTCTTTCCTTAGGAACATCGATTTTATTTTTTCCAGATATAAAGTCAGAAGTATGAGAAGATATTTTTTTTATATCAGATGGTTTGCCTGAATATATAACTTCTCCTCCATGAACTCCAGCTTCAGGACCAATGTCTACTATAAAGTCAGATGTCATTATTGTTTCTTCATCATGTTCAACAACAATCACAGTATTTCCCAAGTCTCTAAGATTTCTTAGTGTATCAAGTAATTTATCGTTGTCCCTTTGATGCAATCCAATTGAAGGTTCATCTAAAACATACATAACACCAGTAAGCCCTGAACCTATTTGACTAGCCAATCTAATTCTTTGAGCTTCACCACCTGATAGTGTTTCTGCACTTCTGGCCAACGTCAAATACTTAAGCCCTACATTATTCAAAAAGTTTAGCCTCGATTTAATCTCTATAATAACCTTATCGGCAATTTTCATCTTCATACTATCTAGTTTTAGATCTTTAAAGAAATTTAATGCTTCTTCAACATTCATATTTGTAATCTGATTAATAGACATATTATTTATAAAAACATTTCTTGCAGAAATATTTAGTCTTTCACCTTGGCATGATCTGCAGCTACTTTCAGTTAGGAACCTCTCATAGTATCTTTTTATACTGTATCTAAATGCATTATTATAGTTTCTCTCAAAAATATTACATATACCCTCCCAACTACTAATTTCTGTTGAGCTTTTGAATTTTTTAGTTTTTTTATTTAGTTTTGTAGTAACAAATTCAATATCTTCATCTGATCCATAGAATAATATTTTTTTAAATTCATCACTTAGCTTGTAATACTTCTCATTTATATCAACATTAAAATGTTTGGTAAGTGAAACTAACATTGAATTATAAAGAACGTTTCTTGAATCCCAGCCAGCTATTGCTCCTGCCGATAAACTCAATTCATTATTTTGAACGATCTTATTCTCATCAAAGAATTCATCAACACCAAGACCATCACATTTATTACATGCTCCTGAAGGGGAGTTGAATGAAAAAAGCTTCGGTTCTAACTTTGTAATAGAGTATCCACAATGCGGACATGCATACTTGGTAGAAAAAACTTGATCATTTTTATCTTCAATTATATGAACATAAATTAAACCCTCAGATATTTCCGATGATGAATTTAATGATTCAATTATTCTTAGTTTATTTTCTTCGTGTATACTAACCTTATCTATTAATATCTCAATATTATTTTTCTTCTTAGGATTAATAATATGCCCAAGCATATGTTGAGATATTTCACTGATTTTATGAACGTCGTTATTTACTCTTACACGACTAAATCCTTGTTGAGAAAAATTTTGAATTACTTTTGTATGTTCACCTTTTTGATTTCTCACGATAGGAGACAAAATCAAAGCTGTCTTATTCTTATTTTTTGTGATTAGTCTGTGATACATCTCAGACGCAGACATCGCATCTAGTCCAACATTATGCTCAGGACACTTTGGTGTTCCCACACGTGCATAAAGGAGTCTTAGATAATCATATATTTCAGTCACAGTTCCAACTGTAGAGCGTGGATTATGAGATGTCGATTTCTGTTCTATTGATATAGCAGGCGAGAGACCCTCTATCTTATCTACATCTGGTTTGTCTACCATAGAGAGAAACTGTCTTGCATACGCGGATAAAGACTCAACATATCTTCTTTGTCCTTCAGCAAAAATAGTATCAAAAGCTAAAGACGATTTCCCTGATCCTGACAGCCCCGTGATAGTTATTAGATTGTTTTTTGGTAGCTTAAGATCAATATTTTTAAGATTATGCGTCCTTGCACCCTTGATTTTGATAAATTTTTCCACTTTAGAATACTAACATTTTTTGCCCCTCTAAAATACTCAAGACTTTACCTATGGATAATTGATCATTCCCGTATCAAAAAAGGGGATTAAGTGGCATTTTCTTTTTTACTACTGTAATATCAATTGTGAAGACATTAAATTGATTAATGGCTAATTACAAAGGAGTAAGCGTTGTCAGTAAATAAAGTAATAATTCTTGGTAGAGTAGGGGTTGACCCTGAAGTAAAATTTATGCCAAATGGAAATGCTGTTGTTAATTTATCAATAGCTACAAACAGAAAATTTAAAAATCAGGACACTGGCAACTATGATGATAAAACTGAATGGCACAGAGTTGTATTTTTTAACAAACCTGCCGAGACTATTGGGCAATACGTAAAGAAAGGCCAACAGCTTTATGTTGAAGGAAGACTGCAAACTCGTAAATGGCAGGATAAAGATGGAGTTGAAAAATATGCAACAGATATTATATCTGATAATTTCACATTCATAGGCAGTAAGTCAGATGCATCTGATGATTTCAATTCTCAAAAGGCTCAAGAAAGTGGTGACTTTTCAAGTCAAAACATCATTAAGGACGAAGATATTCCTTTTTAGTAAATGATAGAAAATAAAAAGTATTTTATTCAAACACAGGGTTGTCAGATGAATGAGTATGATTCTGATAAAATATCAGATTTACTAATTCATCATTACAACATGACCTCAACGGATAATCCTCTCCAGGCAGATTTACTTATACTAAATACATGTTCGATTAGAGAGAAGGCACAAGAAAAAGTTTTCTCTGAGCTTGGACGTTGGCGCAAGATTAAAGAAAAAAAACCAAATACATTAATTGCGGTTGGAGGGTGTGTCGCTGCTCAAGAAGGTAAAAATATTAAAACACGCGCACCCCAAGTTGATATTGTTTTTGGTCCTCAAACGCTACATAGATTACCGAAAATGATAGATAATGTTGTTATTGATAAATCTTCACCTGTTGATGTAGAGTTTCCATTAATTGAAAAATTTGATTTCTTACCGCAAAGCTCAACATCAAGTGTTTCTGCTTACGTATCGATAATGGAGGGTTGTAGTAAATATTGCACATTTTGTGTGGTTCCATATACTCGTGGTGAAGAGGTGAGTAGATCGCTTGATGAGATATTGTATGAAGTGTCAACTCTGGCACAAAATGGTGTAAGGGAGGTGATACTATTAGGGCAAAATGTCAATGCATACAAAGGAGTTAGGAAAAAAGATAACAGATCTATTAGCTTTGCAGAACTTATAAGATATATCTCTAAAATTAAAAATATTGAGAGAATTCGACACACAACATCTCATCCAATAGATTTTTCTGACGATTTAATTGAAGAATATAAAAATAAAAAAATGTGCAGTAATCTTCATCTTCCAGTACAGTCTGGATCTGATTTTATTCTCTCGAAGATGAAAAGAAAGCATACGGCTCTTGAATATAAAAACTTAATTAGAAAAGTTAGATTAATTCGACCGGAAATAAGCGTAACTTCAGATTTCATTATTGGTTATCCAGGAGAAACTGATGATTATTTTCAAGAGACTTGTGATTTGATAAAAAATGTTGGTTTCGATGATGGCTATAGCTTTATATACAGTAAAAGACCTGGCACTCCAGCGTCATTCGAAGCTGATAATGTTACTCCTGAGGAGAAGAAGAAAAGACTTTCAAAAGTACAAGAACTTATAAGAAATAATTCAGAAATGTACTTGTCGAGATTAGTAGATTCTGACCAAGAGGTGTTAGTCGAAGGTGTATCTAAAAAAAATAATGACGAGCTTTTTGGTAGAACAAACACAAATAAAATGGTTCATTTCAAAGCCCCTAAAGATTTAATAGGTAAATGCATCAATCTCTATATATCGAAAGCAAATAGAAGTTCTTTGGTTGGAATTTATTAGTATAAATCATATGAAATCTAATCATAAAAATATTAACCAATTGATAAAACTTGAACCTCTAGACAATGATAGACTTATTAATCTTTGTGGCTTATTAGATAAAAATATTAGGCAGATAGAAAAATTTTTTGATGTGGAAATATCTAGCAGAGGAAATTCTTTCAAAATTACAGGTGATAACGAGAATGTAGCTCATACATCTAACTTCATTGAAAAAATATATTCTCTCTCAGAAAATGAGGAAATTACACCAAAACAACTTCATCTTTACTTGAACAACTCAGATGAATTTTTATCCAATGTAGAGACCGATGATAGTATTAAGGATAAGATATCTCTTAAGAAGATTACAATAAAACCAAAGTCGTCTAATCAGAGTAAATTTATAACGACTATACATAGTAACACTATTACCTTTGGAGTAGGAGCAGCAGGGACGGGGAAAACATTTCTTGCTGTGGCTTGTGCTGTAAATGCACTTGAACAAGGATTAGTAAAAAAGATCATATTAGTAAGACCTGCTATCGAGGCAGGAGAAAAGCTAGGTTTTCTTCCTGGAGATTTAGCAGAAAAAATTGATCCATATCTACAACCCCTCTATGACTCTCTTTATGAATGCTTAGGGTTTGAAAATGTTAATAAATTACTAGAGAAGAATATTATAGAGATTGCTCCATTAGCTTATATGAGAGGTAGAACTTTGAATGATGCATTTATTATTCTTGATGAAGCACAAAACACAACTATTTCTCAAATGCAGATGTTTCTTACAAGAATTGGTTATGGCTCAACTACGGTAGTTACGGGTGATGTCAGCCAAATTGATCTACCAAGAGAATCATTGTCCGGCCTTAAGGATTGTTTAGAATTTATTCTAGACATTAAAGGGATAGATTCAGTTAATTTTGGTCCAAAAGATGTAATGAGACATAAAATCGTTACATCAATAATTGGTGAATATGAAAAACGTAAAAAAAATAAAGATTAATTTTATATCATATATAAAAAAACACTATACACCATCGACTCGAAATATGAAAAGATGGATACTAACGGGTTCTATAAAAAATACAGTTACACAGGTAAATATTATTTTTTCAGGTAAGAAGAGAATGAGAACGTTAAATGAGAGATTCCTGAACCAGGATAGACCTACTAATGTTCTTACATTCACTTATAAGGATTATAACATTCTGAATGGAGATATTATTCTATGCCCTGAAATAATAAATAAAGAGGCAGAAAAATTTGGGTTTACATCTGATTCAAGATGGGCACATATGATTATACACTCTATGTTACATCTTCAAGGATATGATCATCACACAAAAAAGAGTCAAACAAACATGGAAAACATGGAAGTTAAATTACTATCTAATATGAAATATAATAACCCATATGTCAGAAATTAAAGATAACTGGCTCGATAAGTTAAAAGATCTTTTGGTAGAAACACCAAAAGATAAAAAATATTTAATATCTCTTTTGGAAAGCGCAACGCGAGACAATATAATCAGTCAAGATTCTTATCAGATGATACTGGGAGTATTTAGTGTTTCGGAAATACCTGTAAGAGAAATTATGATACCAAGACCACATGTTATAGCAATAGATGTAAATGAGGAATTAAAGAACGTGATAGTAAAAGTCATTGACTCTGGGCATTCGAGATTTCCCGTCGTTAATGGTAGGCTTGATGAAATAATTGGAATATTACACGCTAAAGATTTACTTAAAAATCAGATTAATACTGCTACTAATTTCGATTTAAATGATTATATTCGTCCAGCCACTTTTATACCTGAAAGTAAGAGATTAAATGTTTTATTAAATGATTTTAAATCAAGTAGAAATCACATAGCTATAATTATTGATGAACATAGCAATGTTTCTGGTCTTGTAACACTTGAGGATTTGATTGAAGAGATAATTGGCGAAATAGATGACGAGCATGATGTTTCAACAAAAGAATTAATAATTAATCAGGCAAGCAATAAATATATAATAGATGCTCTACTTACTCTAGATGATTTTAATGATAAATTTGAATCTTCATTAATTGATGAGGACATAGAAACAATAGGAGGATATCTTATTAATAAATTCGAAAAAGTTCCGAAAAAGCAAGAGCTTATAGAAATAAATAACTTTTTATTCACAATTTTATCTGCTGATTCGAAGAAAATTAACCGTATTCAATTAACTATAAAGAAAGATAAGTAAATCAGTTGAACTTAATTTATTTATCATTATCTGCTTTGCTTTATGTCATATCTTATTCCCCATTTGATTTTAAAATACTTATCTTCGTATCAATAATAATTTTATTAATAATAATTGATAATCTTCCTTCTAAAAAAAAGGCTTTATATCTTTTTTATTATGCATTTTTGATCCATCTTATTGGAGTCTCCTGGGTAAGCCAATCTTTACTTCATTATGGATCTTTAGATATTTTAGGAAGCACACTAATCACAATAATTTTCATTATACTCATAAGTCTCCCCTATAGTTTAGTTGGTTTTTTACATAAGCCTGTTACAAAAAATAGAGTATCTAATATAAATATATTCGCTTTTTTATTTGTAATTGTTGAATTTATTAAATCTATAATATTTGGAGGTTTTGCATGGTTACTGGTAGGACATTCACAAACTGAAACAGTATTTAATTTTGTGTATCCAGTTTTTGGAAGTTATGGTGTAACTTACCTTGTAGTATTTATATCTGCCATGATGTTTAAAAGCTATTTATATATATCAAAAGTAAAAATATTTTATATCGTGCTTTTTGTATTGATATATTATTTATTTCCAAATAATGCCTTAGATAAATCATATAATAATGAAAATCTTAGTTTTACGATATATCAGCCAAATATATACCCTATAGATTCATACAATCCAGCGAAACAAAAAAAAATTGAACTGAAATATATTAAGTTCCTAAAGCAAGATATACCCACAGACCTAATCATATTACCAGAAACAATAGTTCCATATGAATTAACACGAGGAAATTCACTTTACAAAACAATAAGAGATGTAACTAGTAAAGATAAAATTATTATTACAGGCCTTTTTACTCGAGAGAATGATAATTTTTTTAATAGTATGGTTTTTTTCGGTGAGAATACAAAAATTTATAATAAGAGAAAACTTGTTCCTTTTGGTGAATATACTCCTTGGTATGATACCTTCATTGAATTGGCCGATACTCTAGCCATACCACTTTCTAATTTAAGACATGGAACAGATAATCAAAAAAATTTTTATTTTAAGAATATCAAAATATTACCAACAATTTGTTTTGAGAGTACTTTTTCAAATCTAGTCAATTCTGAAAATAATAAAGAGATTATTATAAATATTAGTAATGATAGTTGGTTCGGAAAAACGTTTGCACCTTATCAGCATCTTCAAATATCACAAGTCAGAGCGCTTGAGTTTAATAGATTTATACTTAGAGCCACTAACACAGGCATAAGTGCTTTTATAAACAATAACGGGAGGGTGATTGACTACATACCTAATAACACTGAAGGCATTATTACAGGTAATATTCCTGTAAATAACAAGCCGTCAATATACTCTCGATATGGAGATATATCCATTTTGATGTTACTATTTTTGTCATTACTCGCTACGAGATTGATTAGATAAAAATAAGTCATGAATAAAGATTATCAACCTAGAGAAATAGAAAAAGCAATCCAAATCATATGGGACCAAGAGTCATCATCCGATAAAAAACTTATCAATAGTACTAATAAGTTTTACGTACTAAGCATGTTTCCCTATCCAAGCGGTAAGTTACATATTGGTCACGTAAGAAATTATACTATTGGTGACGTTATCACAAGATCAAATAAAATGATTGGTAAGAATGTATTTCAACCTATGGGTTGGGACGCTTTTGGATTGCCAGCAGAAAATGCAGCAATCAAAAACAACGTTCATCCGGAAGAATGGACAAAAAAGAATATTATTCATATGAAGAAACAACTTAAAAACATTGGAATATTATACGATTGGGATAATGAAATTTCTACGGCAGACCCCGAATATTATAAATGGGAGCAGTGGTTTTTTATCAAACTACTTGAAAAGGGCCTTGTGTATAGAAAACTATCAGAAGTCAATTGGGATCCAGTTGATAAAACTGTTCTAGCAAATGAGCAAGTTATTGATGGCAAAGGCTGGAGATCGGGCGCAGTAGTAGAGCGAAAAGAGATACCGCAGTGGTTTTTAAAAATTACAGATTATGCAGATCGATTGCTTGAGGATATCGATAAACTCAAAAACTGGCCAGAATCTGTAAAGATTATGCAGAAGAACTGGATAGGAAAATCTAGAGGACTTAATATAAATTTTAAATCCGAACAAAGTAGCTCTGTTTATAAAGCATTCACCACTCGGCCAGATACTTTACTTGGTGTTTCCTACATTGCTATTGGAATAAATCATGTGCTATCAAAAGACTTGTGTGATAAAAAACAAAATATTAAGGAATTTATTTCTAAATATCAAAAAAATAAGTTATCTGAAGAATCAGCAGCTAAATTAGATAAAGATGGTATATTCACTGATCTTTACTGCAAACATCCAATATCTAATGAAAGGATTCCTATTTGGATAACTAATTATGTTATAGATACGTACGGTACTGGTGTGGTAATGGGTGTACCAGCACACGACTCGAGAGATTATGAATTCGCTAAAAAATTTAACATCCAGATTGTTCAAGTGATTAAAGATAAGCATGACGACAAAAAATTGCCTTTTTTAGAAAAGGGTACATTAATTAACTCGGGAAAGTTCGATGGGTTGGATAGTGAGACCGCAAAAGAAAATATTTCAAAATATTGTGTTGATAATAATATCGGTGAAATCGTTACTACTTTTAGATTAAGAGATTGGGGTATTTCGAGACAGAGATATTGGGGATGTCCAATACCCGTATATTATTTAGAGGATGGAACTGTACATCCTGTTCCTCTGAAAGATCTTCCTGTGGAGCTTCCCAAAGATATAGATTTAAGTGGAGACGGTAATCCATTAGATAAGAACAAAAAATGGAAGAATATAAAATGTCCTAATACTGGTGCAGATGCAACAAGAGAAACGGACACATTTGATACATTTTTTGAATCATCATGGTATTTCCTTAGATTTTTGGATCCAAAAAATAAAGAGGAAATATTTAATAAAAAATTACAATCATGGCTTCCTGTAGACCAATATGTCGGAGGCATAGAACATGCCATATTACATCTTCTATATGCAAGATTTTTTTATAAATTATTGAAGGATGAAGGTATTGTAGAAAATGACGAACCATTTGAGTCATTATTATCGCAAGGCATGGTTCTTAAAGATGGTGCAAAGATGTCCAAATCCAAGGGAAATACTATTGATCCAGATCATATCATTCAAAAATATGGAGCAGATACAATAAGATTGTTTATTCTATTTGCTGCGCCACCTGAACAAAATCTTGAATGGTCAGATACAGCGATTGAAGGAGGGTTTAAGTTTCTCAAAAGACTATGGAAGTTATCATATTCAATTCAATCCTCTGATTATTCAGGTGATAATATAGATGATAATAAATTATTACTAAAACTGAATGAAACAATAGAAAAAGTCACGGTAGATATTTTTGAAAGAAAGTCTTATAACACAGCTATAGCAGCCATAATGGAGTTTAATAATAAATTAACAAAACTTCATGAGAAGAATACCATAAGTAAAGACGTTTCGTTTAAGTGCATAGATACAATCGCGAGACTTTTATACCCAATAACTCCCCATATTAGTTATGCAATATTATCAGAATTTAGCAAGGAACAAGCTCTTGACCCTAAATGGCCCAGCAAGCATGATGGAGTTGAAGATGATCAGGAAATTCAGATAATAATACAGATTAATGGTAAACTAAGAAGTAAATTGAAAATTAATATCGGATTGAATAAGGAAGAAGTTTTAATGCATGTTAAGAATGATAAAAAAATCAAAGATCATATACTTAATTCTAAAATAGTTAAAGAAATATATGTTCCAAACAAATTAGTTAATTTAGTAATAAAATGAAAACTTATTTTAATTATTTATATGCCGTTTTTTTATCTTTTATTCTAGCTTCTTGCGGTTATCAATTAAGAGGTTCAATAGAGACAGTAGGAATAGATAGTGTTCGAATAATATCAGATACCAGAAGTAGCATATCTAAAATATTGACACGAAAACTTTCATCAGATAACCAGTCTGATAGTATAAATATATCAAAATATCCTGCCATCAAGCTAATAAGCATAACGACTAACAAAAGACAGCTATCAGTTAATTCTTCAGGAAGAGTAGATGAGTATGAGATAAGTAAAGTTCTTAAGTATCAATTTATATTTTCTAAAGAGAACAAAATCATTGAAACGATTCAAGCAAGCGCTTCATATGACTTTAATGAATCGCAAATGCAAGGCACTAAAGAAAGAGAGGAGATTGCAAATAATAATATTGATAGAACTTTAGTGAGAAAGTTAATTTATAAATTTAAATCATCGCTGAAATCTAACCCTTAGTTAAAGGACTATATGGCTCTTCTCTAGTTTTATCGTGATCATACATCCTATATTTAACAAAATCTTTTAAATCATCGAAGTTAAAAAAAGGATTACCAGACATTTCTTCGTGAAATGTTGATTGCCTCTTAATAGAATAATTATGCCCCGGCATGATAATAGTCGTCTTATTTAGATTTTCTTTTAGTTTTATTAATGAATTATACATTTCTTCAGGATTACCCCCATGCAAATCACACCTGCCACATCCAAAAACAAACAAGGTATCTCCCGCAATTAGATTATTATCAAACAGATAACAACATGACCCAGGAGTATGTCCTGGTGTATGTATAGATGAAATATGCGAGTTCCCTAAATATATTTTATCCTCTGAGTGAATGGTAATTAGATTATCATATTTTTTATTCCAGAAATCTGCTTCTTTTTTGTTGATATATATGGGGATATCATATTTTGTCAGCAGCAGATCAATTGAATTGACATGATCATGATGACTATGTGTTAATAAGACACTTTTTAAAATAAGTTTATTATTCTGTATAAACTTTAAAACCTCTCTTAAGTCCCATGCAGGGTCTACTAATGCTGCTTCTTTCGTCTTTTTATCCCAGACAAGATAAATAATATTTAACATTGGACCAACATCAAAAGTTTTTACAGACAATGTAGATTTATCTTGCATACACACTAATTATAATATATTTTGTCTAGATATTTATGACGGAAATAGTTTTAAAACCAGAATTATTGAAAGGCCTACAAAAGGTTCTAGTCGACTATGAGCCAAAAAATGAGGATCCTATACTAGCCTCTCAATATTTGTCAGCTGTTGTAGGTTCTATTGTAGCTACAGCTGAGATTCCCAAAAAAGACAAAGACGATATACTCAAACAGCTGATTGAGTTTACTCAGTATGTATATGAGCAACAAAGTTCGTCATCCGAAGACCAACAAGCAGCAAGTACTGCAAGCGAAGATGCCTACGGCGTATGGAAACCAGAGTAATCTAACTTTTCAAGATTTCCTTAAGTAGATTTGGTCCCTTGTAAACTAATCCAGTATAAACTTGTAACAAATCAGCTCCCAATGAAAACTTTTCTTCCGCACTTTCTGCAGAATCAATTCCTCCTACACCGATAATTGTCTTATCATCATTTACTAGATTAGATACTTCTTTTAGCACTTTATTTGACTTCTCGTATAAAGGTTGACCACTCAGACCACCTTGTAGGTTTTTTGATTCTTCATCTAAATTTGATTTATCTATTGTAGTATTAGTACAGATTATTCCATCAATATCATAATGATCTATTAAATTTATAAGATCATTAATGGTATCACTATTTACATCTGGAGCTATTTTCACAACAAGGGGAGTATGTTTTTTGTATACCTTTTTTAGATTATTATGAAGACTCCTTATTGAAAATAGAAAATCTGAAATATTTTGACCTGATTGTAAATCTCTCAAATCTTTAGTATTTGGCGAAGATATATTTAGAGTGATATAGTCTGCTATAGAGTAAGCTTTTCTAAGACAGTATTCATAATCTTGAAAGGCATTATTGATGGGTGTTGAAGCATTTTTTCCTATATTTATTCCAATAGGAATATTTCGATTGAATCTCTTTATTTTATCTAAGGCATAATCAATGCCTTTATTATTAAATCCTAAATGATTTATTATGGCTTTATCTTTGATAAGTCTGAAAACTCTCGGTTTTGGATTTCCAGATTGAGCCTTTGGAGTTAATGTTCCAACTTCAATAAATCCAAATCCTATATTAGAAATAAAGTTCAGATAATCGGCATTTTTGTCAAATCCTGCAGCTAATCCAATAGGATTATCAAAAAGGATATCAAATTGTTTTGTCTGTTTGGCAGATATACTTTTATGGAATACTCTACCCAGATAAGTACTGTAAATATAT
>MDTG01369360.1_pt1 | contig 13447 bp, 13 predicted proteins | sample 811421 | NCBI WGS metagenome assembly MDTG01 (sample SAMN05326645, study PRJNA326480) | marine metagenome | isolation source: seawater | place: Pacific Ocean: South East | collected 2011 | reverse complement strand
TGTTGTAACAAGCTCTGAAAAATCTCAACATCAAAATAGAGCAAATTGTATGACTGCTTTAAAATCAAGACTTTATGAGTTAGAAATGAGAAAAAGAAATAGTGCTATTCAAGAAGCTCATGATAATAAAGGTGATGCAGGGTGGGGAAATCAGATAAGATCTTATGTATTGCAACCGTATCAGATGGTTAAAGATTTGAGAACAAATTACGAAACTTCTAACAGTCAAGCAGTATTAGACGGAGAGTTACAAAACTTTATGACTACCGCATTAGCTCAAAGAATTATTTAATAAAAAAATTAGCTTTTTTGATTAATAGAACCATTTTTCTTAATTGTGTTGTTTAAGGGGTCATCAGCTCTTTTAACAGAACCTTCAAAATGTGCACCGCTTTCAATTGCGATAGTTTTATGTATGACATCTCCTTCAACTCTTGCAGTTGCAGTAAGTCTTACTTTGAGACCTCTAACGCAACCAATAACTCGACCATTTACAACAACGTCATCAGCAATAACTTCTCCTTTTATAGTAGCTGTCTCACCTACTGTAAGAAGATGGGCCTTTATATCTCCTTGTAAATTACCTTCAATTTGAATGTCACCAGTTGTAACTAAATTTCCTTTAATGTTTAAGTCCGAGGACAAAACAGATGGTGAGGCTTTTTGTTTAGGTGCTGAAAGATTTTCAACAATTGTACTTGCTTTACTATCGGTTGAAGAATTATTGATTGGTGTCGAAGGTAAAGAATTGTTGGAGTTGTTATTGTCGGAAGGTTTAGATTTTGAAAACATTTATTACCTTTTATTATTGTTTAAATACATAATACAATTAATGAAAATAGATTTCAACAATTTATTTATTAATGAAATCCAATATTTCTTGCACATGGTTTTTTATCTTTACTTTTCTCCAAACCTTAATAATTTTATTATCTTGGATAATAAAGGTAGTTCTTTCGGTTCCAAAAAATATTTTACCATACATTTTTTTTTCCACCCAACAGTTTAACTTTTTTATTATTAATAATTCAGGATCAGATAAAAAATCATATTTAATATCATTTTTAAGTTGAAACTTTTTTTGAATTTCTATTTCGTCATTTGAAAGGCCATATATATGATATTTTTTTTTTGTAAAATCATTATAAAAAAGTGAAAACTCTTTCGATTGCTTGGTACAGGTAGGAGTATTACTTTTGGGAAATAAAAAAAGTATTATATTTTTTTTTTTAAAAATAGAATTATTTAAGGTTAAGTCATTAGTAGACTTTAATGAAAATACAGGAAACTCTTCTAACTGATTATCTTTTAAATTCATTATTTTTCTCACATAATTAAGGAAGACATTATATTTTATAAATGCAAATGCATAACTTTTTCAAGTTTATTATTTTTTAATCATGAAGTTCAAAATTAAGTTTTCTTAAAAAAAGATATCAAGTTTTAGAAATCATTTTATATTTTATTGATACAATAGTAGCCATGAAATTAATTGCCTTCATTTGTAAAAAACTTTAAGGTAAGTATGCTTTTAATCTTATTTTTAAAAATTAATCTTATTTTTAAAAATATTTTACGTAAATCTTATTAATCCATCTTTAATTATTAATTCTTCTTTTTTATTCTTTGGACTTAAAATTATATAAATTATAACGGATTGCAATGGATATAGACGATTTTAATTATAACTTACCAGAAGAATTGGTAGCTCTCTATCCTAAAAAAGAAAGATCTTCATCAAGACTACTTGTATATGATAAAAAAAGTATAATTGATACCAGTTTTAAAAACATATTTAATTATTTGAAGCCAAATGACTTGTTAATCTTTAATGATACAAAAGTTATTCCCGCTAATTTGAAAGGTAACATTTTAAGAGATAATGACAAAACATTCAAATTATATATTTCTGTTACATTAATTAAAAAAAAATCTGAAAATCAATGGGTTGTACTTTGCAAGCCTGCAAAAAAAATTAAAGAAAATGACATAATAATTTTTTCAAATTCTTTTCATGCTAAAGTTTTTTTAAAATCAAATTCTGAAATAGTTTTATCTTTTAACTGTAAGGGTAACAAATTAATTTCACAGATATTGAAATTTGGAACTGTTCCGCTTCCACCTTATATTTTAAAGAAAAGAAGTATTAGTAATGATGATGAAGTTTCTTATCAAAGCATTTTCGCAAAGAATTTTGGTGCTGTTGCTGCTTCAACTGCATCACTTCACTTTGATAAAAATATTTTAAAAAAATTAAAAGAAAAAAAAATAAATCATGCTTTTATTACTCTTCATGTTGGAGGAGGAACATTTTTCCCGATTAAAACTAAAAATATTGAAGATCATCAAATGCATTCAGAGTGGGGATTTGTTTCAAAAAAAACAATGGATTTGATAAGGAAAACAAAAGAAAATGGCGGTCGCATTATTCCTGTTGGAACAACGTCATTAAGAATATTAGAAACTGCTTTTTCAAGAAAAAATCATTTTTTACCTTTTAGAGGGGAAACAAATATATTTATAAAGCCGGGGTATAAATTTCTTTTAACGGATGGATTAATAACAAACTTTCATTTACCAAAATCTACATTGATAATTTTAGTTTCGGCATTTTTAGGTACTAATCAAACACTTGATTTATATAAACATGCTATCAACCAGAAGTATAAATTTTTTTCTTACGGTGATTGTTGTTTATTATTTAGATAAAAGCGACAAAAGTTGTCGTATGCAGACATTTTTTTTTAAATTTTATATTTAGTAATATCAGAAATAACGGATATTATTATGCTTTCAATTTTTAAAAATTCATTTTCTTTATTATTTGGTATTTTTTTACTGATGATTGGTTATGGCCTTCAAGGTACATTGCTTGGGATAAGAGGAGATATTGAAGGTTATTCAGCAGCTACAATGTCATATATTATGAGTGCATATATGATAGGTTTTTTGTTTGGAGGAAAAGTTTCTTCCTTTTTAATATCAAAAGTAGGTCATGTCAGAGTTTTTGCTGCTTTAGCTTCATTAATATCCGCAGTTTTTATCTGCTTTGCATTATTTGTTGAACCATATTTATGGTTTTTATTCAGATTATTAATTGGCTTTTGTTTTTCTGGAGTTTTTGTAGTCACAGAAAGTTGGTTAAATGAGTCATCTACAAATACTAATAGGGGAAAAACTATGTCTGTTTACATAATAATACAAACATTGGGTATTTTTGTATCACAAATTTTTATCAATTTTGCTGATCCATCAACTTTTATTTTATTTGGTTTTATTTCAATAATTGTTTCTATTTCTTTTGCTCCAATATTATTATCTGTTGGTCCTACACCTGTTTATTCATCATCTACCCCTATGTCTTTATTAAATTTATTTAAAGTATCTCCTTTTGCTACTGTAAGTATTGTGATGCTAGGGGCTATTTTGTCTTTATTATTTAGTATGACAGCAGTTTTTGGAAGTCAGATGGAATTAACTGTTAAGCAAATATCTGTTTTAATGGCAATTTTCTTTTTATCTGGTATGTTAATGCAATATCCTATTGGTTTTTTTTCAGATAAATATGATAGAAGAATCATAATAATAATTTTAAGTATTTTCGGATTTTTATTTTCCTTTTTTGGATTTTTCTTTTTAAACTCTTTTAATATAATTGTAATTATTTTCCTTATTATTGGTGCAGCCTCAAATCCTATATATTCAGTTTTGATAGCTCATACAAATGATTACATTGAACCAAAACAAATGGCTTCTGCTTCCGCTGGTTTAATTTTTTTATTAGGATTAGGAGGAGTTTTAGGCCCATTAATTGCAGGACAATTAATGAATTTTTATGGACCAGAAATGTTTCTTCATACATTATCTATTTTCTTTTTTATTATAATTTTATATGGTGTTTTCAGAGTGTATAGAAAACCACTTGATAAAGACAATATTTCAAATATTCATACAACAATTGTTCCCCAATCTAGGATTGTTGCTTTAGAAGCAATGAAAGAAACTTCAGAAAATAGTTGATTTTTTATTGATTATTTTTTTTTTTAATTTAATTATAGAATAAATTATAGAAGAAAGATATATGAAAGATTTTAAAGATAAATTAATTAATCCAGATAAACGACATCCAGAGAAGAGCAAAAATAACCCCACTATAAGATTAAAAAAACCCAATTGGATTAGGGCTAGGGCTCCTAGCTCAGATGGTTATAAAAAAACTAAAGAAATAATTGACTCAAATAAACTAGTTACTGTTTGTGAGGAAGCTGCTTGTCCTAATGTTGGAGAGTGCTGGACCTTAGGACATGCTACTTTTATGATCATGGGTGAAATTTGTACTAGAGGCTGTAGTTTTTGTAATGTTGCAACTGGTAAACCTGATACTCTTGATATATTTGAGCCTGGACGAGTTGCTTTTGCTGTAAAAAAGTTAAAATTATCTCATGTTGTAGTTACTTCTGTTGACAGAGATGATTTAAAAGATGGTGGTGCTGATCATATTGCTCAAACTATTAGGGCTATTAGAAATCAATCTCCAAAAACTACTATAGAAGTATTGACCCCTGATTTTTTAAATTGTGACTCTTCTGCTTTAGAATTAGTTGTTGAAGCTAAACCTGATGTTTTTAATCATAATTTAGAAACTGTCCCATTTTTATATCCTAAAGTTCGTCCAGGAGCTAGATACTTTTCATCAATGAGGCTCTTACAAAGAGTGAAAGAATTAGATCCGTTGATGTTTACAAAATCTGGCCTTATGGTTGGCTTAGGTGAAAATAAAGAGTCTATTTCTCAAGTTATGGATGATATGAGATCTGCAGACATTGATTTTATTACAATAGGTCAATATTTGCAACCGACACCTAAACATTATCCTGTGAAAAGTTTCATTACTCCTGAAGAATTTTTAAGTTATGAAAAACTTGCGAGAGGAAAGGGCTTTTTAATGATTTCATCTTCACCATTAACTAGGTCTTCATATCATGCAGGAGAAGATTTTTTGAAATTAAAGATAAACAGAGAAAAAAAGTTTAAAAAGTCCATTTAATTTTAAGTTGTTAAATGATAATTCATCAAGAAAAAAAAGTTTTACCTTATTCAGCAAAAAAAATGTTTGAATTAGTTATTGATGTTAATAAATATCCTATTTTTGTTCCGTGGTGCTCAAATGTTAATATTAGGTCAAGAATACAAGCTGATGAAATTGGAAGTGAATATTTATATGCTGATTTAGAAGTTTCTTTCAAAATTTATAAAGAGATTTTTTTATCAAAAATACTTGCAAATTCTTCAAAATTTCTTATAGAGATAAACCATGAAGAGGGACCATTCAAAGTTCTTAAAAATAAATGGACTTTTTTGCCTGTAGATGAAAATAGTTGCGAGGTTAACTTAGAAGTAATGTTTGAGTTTAAATCTTTTATACTACAAAAAGCTGTTGGAATTTTTTTTTACGACGCAGTCAAAAGAATAATTGTTGCATTTGAAAATAGAGCTAAAGAAATCTATAAGTGACTACATCTCTTTTAAAGTTTTCAATAAAAATTTTAATGCAGAAAAGACACTTTTTGTTCTTATTTTTTTTCTTGATTTATTTCCAAATTCAAATAGTTTTGTTTGTAAATTTTTTTGTGTTTTGATTGCGACCCAAATCATCCCAACAGGTTTATTTTCAGATCTACCTGGTCCAGCTACACCTGAAATAGCTAAAGAAACAGATAATTGATTTTTATCATAACAGCCTGACACCATTTCTTTTACAACTTCTTCACTTACAGCTCCGTATTTTTTTAAAGTTTTAGGAGAAACGTTTAATAATTTTATTTTGCTGTTGTTGGAATAAGTTACATAACCTTTATCAAAAAAATTTGATGACCCTGATAATGAAGTAAGAGCAGAAGATATTAATCCTCCAGTACAACTTTCTGCAGTTATTATAAAAATCTTCTTTTTAATTGCTTCATTAGATATTTTTTCTATTATATTTTTTAATAATTTTTTATTTTTCAAATTATTATTACTCCTAAAATTAAAAAAGATATTAATAGTGAAATTATTCCAGCCAAAATGTCATCAAACAACACCCAAAATGTTCCTTTTTTTTTATCAAAAAAAGATATTGGCCATGGTTTAACAATATCAAAAAATCTAAAAAAAATAAAAGACATTATTTGATATATAATTATATCAAATGTTTCAAAAACAATTTTATTATAAAAAATTAAGTATGGTAAAAAAATTAAAGATATTAATTGTCCTATAACTTCATCAATTACTACTTCGGATGGATCATCTTTATTTTTATATTTAGTATATTTAGATGTAGAGAAGTAACCAAATACAATTAAAAAGATCAAAAAAATAATGTAAAATAAAAAATTGGTCTTTAGTATTAAAATATATGCTATTATTAAAGTTATTAAACTAGCTAACGTTCCAGGAAATTTTGTTAAAAATCCTAAACCAAAAAGTGTTGAAAAATTTATTTCTCTTTTATCAAACATGATGTAGCAAGGGCTGCAATGCCTTCTTTTCTTCCGAGAAAACCAAGATTTTCTGTTGTTGTTGCTTTTATATTAATTCTATCAATTTCAAGGTCACATATTTTTGAAACATTAGATGTCATTTTCTTTGAATAAGGTAGTATTTTAGGAAATTGACAAATAATCGTAAGATCAATATTGCTAATTTTAAATTTTTTACGATTTACTATTTCAATTGTTTTTTTTAAAAAAAAACTAGAATCATAATCTTTCCATTTATTATCACTTGGTGGAAATAACTTTCCTATGTCTCCACTTGAAGATGCTCCTAAAATTGAGTCAGTAATAGCATGAAGACATACATCGGCATCCGAATGACCTTCTAAAGAATAATTCGAAGGAATTTTTATTCCACATAATATGATTTCATTTCCATCTTTAAATTTATGAACATCAAAACCATTTCCTAATCTTACATCTAACAATTCAAATACCTTTCAGCTCTTAAAAAATCATCTTTTGTCGTTACTTTAAAGTTATCTTCTGAACCAGCAATTGTTCCAACTGATAGTCCACAAAAATTTGCTAATTCTATATCATCATTATAAATTTTACTGTTTTTTTTATGAGCTGAAAGAATTTTCTTAAAATTAAATCCTTGAGGTGTTTGAGCTCTTAAAAAGTTTTGTCGATTTTTTTTTGCTTGAATTTTTTTTCCTTTTTTAAACCATAAAGCATCAGATATTGGAATTATAGGCATTATTGCATCAAAATTATCTAATTCTTTAATAATGTTTAATATTATTTCCTTTGAAGTAAAAGGTCTAACAGCATCATGAATTAAAACATTTTTGGGTTTAATTTTTTCTAATGCTTTTAAACCTAAATAAACAGAATTAGTTCTTTCTTTACCGCCAAAACAAACTTGAATTTTTTTATTATTTTTAAAATTCTCTTTTTCAAAAAGTTTCTTGTCATCTTTATTAATGACTATTTGTATTTTATTAAATTCATCAATCCTTAAAAAATTATCAATTGTTATTTGCAAAATACTTTTTCCTTGAATTTTTACATACTGTTTAGGTATTTTACTTTCTGCTCTGAGGCCTTTTCCTGCAGCTACAATTAATAAAACATTTTTGTTTATCATTTAAATATAAAATCCTTTAAAATTTATTTTCTGATATTTATGATAGACAATAGAAAGGTAAAATTTATAAGAGAACAAAATGCAATTAAAAAATTTAAAAATAGATACTCCTGTATTTTTAGCACCAATGGCAGGAATTACCGATTATCCTACAAGAAAAATTGTTCAATCCTTTGGTTCAAATCTAGTTTACAGTGAAATGATAGCTACAAAAGCAATTCATGAAAAGGATTTTTTAAAAAATTTTAAAAAAAACATAAATTTTCAAAGCACTTCAAAAAAAAATTTAACTGCTATCCAATTAGCAGGGTCAGATATTTATTTAATGAAAGAAGCTGCTAAAATAGTTGAAGGTGAAGGTGGACAAATTATAGATATTAACATGGGTTGTCCCTCAAAAAAAGTTACAGGTCAAAAGGCTGGAGCTTCTTTAATGCAAGATCAGAAATTAGTTAGAAAAATAATTGAAAATATCTTATCAAATGTTTCAATTCCTGTTACTCTAAAAATGAGGTTGGGATGGGATATTCAAAATCCAAATGCATTACAATTAGCACTTTTAGGTGAAGAATTAGGAGTTTCTCTTATAAGTATACATGCAAGGTTTAGAAACCAATTTTTTAAAGGTATACCAGATTGGTCATTAGTAAGACCGATATGCGAAGAAACAAAAATACCAATTATAATTAATGGTGATATTAATAATCTCAAAAGTGCTAAAAAAGCTCTTGAATTATCAAATGCTTCTGGAATTATGATTGGTAGAGCTTCAATCGGGTGTCCGTGGCTTATTTCTTTGATTTCGTCAAATTTATATGATAATAGAAAATTTAATGAACCTTGCGGTAATGACCTAACTTATCTAATCAAAAAACATCTTATGTATATGATTTCATTTTATGGAAAAGAAAAAGGATTAATTTTAGCTAAAAAACATTTATCTATGTATTTAAAAAGAATTAATACATCAGATATTTTAATCAAAAAAGTTTTATTATCTTTTAAATATAAAGATGTGATTAATCTAATAGATACTGAAATTAAAGAAACATATTTGAAGAGTCTTAATTAATGAAACCTTTTTTATATGAAAAAATATGGTCTTCTATTCCTTATCCTGCTTTTTTAATAGATCATAATTATAATATAATTTCAGCAAACAATTCTGCTGAAATCTATTTTTCTACATCTCTAAGAAAAATGAGAATGTTAAAATTACCATCTTATATAGGAAAAAATAGTTTAATAATAGATGCCCTTTCTCAATTTCAAAAAGAAATTCGAACTAAAACTCTTTACGATCTTGATGTCTTTTGGTCTAACAAAAAAGTTATAAAATGCGATCTTTTTATTTCAAAAATTGATAATGAAGAAGAAAAAGTTTTATTACTTTTCCATCCTAAAAGTGAAACTAATTTTACTGAAAATTTTAATATTAAATCTGCTGCTAGATCTCTTTCTGGTATTTCTTCTATGTTTTCTCATGAAATAAGAAATCCTTTAGCTGGCATATCTGGAGCTACTGAATTATTGTCTAGCAATATTAAAGGAAAAGATATTGAGTTAATAAATGTTATAAAATATGATATTGAGAGGATTAAAAATTTAATTGATAGAGTTGAAACATTAGGCGAATATGAACTTTTTGAAATTGAAGAACTTAATATTCATGATATCCTTGAAAATAGTAAGAAGTCAGCCTTGGTTAGTTTCGCCTCAAAAATAAAGATTATAACTGACTATGACCCATCTTTACCAAATATAAAAGGAGATAAAAATCAATTATTTCAAGTTACTCAAAATTTATTAAAAAATGCATCCGAAGCTATTGACCAAGATAAAGGTATGATAAAAATTTCTACTTCATACATTCAAGGATCAAAACTATTTAACAATTCTATTGTAAAAGAGAATTTATCCCTCAAAATTACAATTTCTGATAATGGAAAAGGAGTTCAAGAAAGTATTAAAAATGATATTTTTGATCCTTTCGTTTCTTCCAAAAAAAAAGGTTCTGGTTTAGGATTATCAATTGTATCTAAAATAATTGAAACACATGGAGGAATAATTAAATTCGATCGAGAAAATGGGTGGACAAACTTTTCTTTTTTTTTACCAGTAATAAATATTAAAAAAAAATTTCGGAGACTTAAATGATTGGTAAGATATTAATAGCTGATGATGATAAGTCAGTAAGGACTGTTTTATCACAAGCATTTATTAGGGCAGGATGTAAAGTTAAAAGTACTGCTCTGATTTCAACATTATGTAAATGGATTGACCAAGGAGAAGGAGATATTATAATTTCTGATATAATGATGCTTGATGGAGATATATTAGAAGTTATTCCACTTATTTCATCGAAAAAACCAAATATGCCAATTATTTTAATTTCTGGTCAAAATAATGTTTTAACAACTATAAAAGTTAATGAACTTGGAGTTTATGAATACTTTCCTAAACCATTTAATTTAAAAGACATTTTAACTTGTGTTAGCAATGCATTAAAAAATAAAGAAAAAGGAACTAAAGCAGAATTAGAAAATAGTAAAAATTTTTTGAAAGATTTTGGTAGTTCCATACCTATAATTGGAAGATCTGAGTCTATGCAAGAAGTATATAAAAAATTAGCAAAGTTGACTAATACTGATTTATCACTTTTAGTGTCTGGAGATACAGGAACTGGAAAAAAACTTTTTTCATACACTCTACATTCATTTAGTAAAAGAAAAAATAAAAAAATTGAAAAAATTAGTTTTTCATCTCTTTCAGAAGAAAAAATTGAAAAAGAATTATTTGGCTTTGAAAGTCAAAAAGAAAATAAAATTCTTACAGGAAAATTAGAATTTGCCAATAAAGGAACAATTATATTAGATGAAATAGGAGAGATACCTCAAAAAATACAGAAAATGATATTAGGTTTTTTAAATGATGGTCATTTTTTTAGAGTTGGTGGGCTAGAAAAAGTTAAATCTGATGTTAGAATAATATCTACAACTAAATTTGATATTTTTGAACAAGTAAAATCTGGTAAATTTAGAGAAGATTTATTTTATAAATTGAATGTTATTCCAATAAAAATGCCAAATTTGGCTTCAAGGGTTAGTGATATTCCAGATTTATGTAATTATTTTTTAGAAAAACTCTCAACAAATAAATTTGAAAAAAAAAGTTTGTCTAATAAGTCTTATGAACTTATTAAAAAACAGCCTTGGAATGGAAATGTAAGAGAGCTAAGAAATTTCATTCAAAGACTGATAATAAGAAGTCCCGACAAAATAATATCATATGAAGATGTTCTTTCAGAAATTAATATTATTCCTAATTCAATTAAAGTTAATTCAATCAACAAAGATAAATTAGCTATTTCTATAAATCAGCATTTAAAAAGATATTTTGATTTACATGGTGAAAGTTTACCTCCTCCAGGTTTATACGATAGATTTATGAAAGAGATAGAGATGTCTTTAATATCTTTTTCTCTTAAATCAACAAAAGGAAATCAATTAAAAACCGCATATTTATTAGGTATTAATAGAAATACATTAAGAAAAAAAATCAAAGAATTAGACATAGAACTTTTTAAAAGAAAAGAAGTAAATTGACAGGAAAAATTTTAAAATTTCAATCCTATATTATACCCTTTTTGTTTAATGACTTTTTAAAAAAGTCTTATACAAAAACTTTAAAGATTTCTTTTGTCATTTTTTTTATCCTATTATGTCCAATTTTAGTGATATTAACTCTTTATTCCTTTGATTTTTTTGGAGAAGCAAAACAGTTTTCATTACTTAGAAATATTTTGTTTGCAGATTTAATATACATCTTAACACTTTCCGGGCTTGTCTTTTTAAGAGTTACTCGTTTGATAATTGCAAGGAGGTCGCAATCTGCTGGTTCAAGACTTCATGTAAGATTAACAACTGTATTTATTTTTATGGCATTATTTCCAACTATAATTGTTGCAATTTTTGGCACTATATCAGTAAATTTTGGTTTAGAAAGTTGGTTCTCAGATAGAGTACATCATGTTGTAAATAGTTCTTTAGAGTCTGCTCAAGCATATAAATTTGAACATAGAAAAAGTATTACAAACGACGCATTGGAACTTGCTTCACTATTAAACTTTCAGAAGAAAATTCAACCAACTATCGCACCTGGAAATATAAGAACTTTATTAAGTAAGAATCAACCTTCTTCTTTAAAGGAAACATTTATTGTTGATTTTAAGGGAAATTTGCGATTGAGAGGAGAAAGAAGTTATCTTTTTGATTTTGAAAAAATTTCTGAAGAAAGTTTAATTGATACAATCGAAGGTGGAGTAACAATAGTAGAAGATTGGGAAAATAATGAATTCAGAGCACTTGTAAAACTTGAAGCTTTTTCAAACAGAATTTTATATGTTACCAGAAAAGTGGACGGTAGTATTCTTTCTTTATTGGATCAAACACAAGATACAGTCATCTTATATAATCAAATAGATAAAGAAAGAGGTCAATTACTTTTTAGATTTGGATTAATTTATCTTGCTTTTTCACTATTAGTAATTTTATTAGCAATTTGGTTAGCATTATGGTTTGCAGAACGACTTTCTAAACCTGTTGGTAGATTAGCTGGTGCAGCTCAAAGTGTTGGAGCGGGAGATTTTGAAATCCGTGTTCCTGATATAAAAGGTGATGATGAAATTGCTATTTTAGGTAGAATATTTAATAGGATGATCAAACAACTCAAAATACAAAGAGATACTTTGTTAAAGAATACTTCTGAAATTGAAGCTAGAAAAATGTTGTTTGAAACTGTTGTAGGAAGTGTAACAAGCGGAATAATAGGTTTAGATAAAAAAGGAAAAATAGAATTGATGAATCCAGCCGCAAAAAAAATTCTTTCTCTTGACCTTCCAGAAAAAAAAGATATTTTCCTTTCTGACGCAATTCCTGAGTTTAATGATTTATTTGAGAAAGCTGTTGAAAAACCACTTGAGGAACACCAACAACAAATAAAAATTATAAGAAATAATATAACAGAAGAATTGTTAATTTCAATAAAGTTTAGAGAAAGTAATGAAGTATCTCTTGAGGGTTATGTTTTGACATTTGATGATCTCACTGATTTAGTTAATGCTCAAAGAAATGCTGCTTGGGGAGATGTAGCTAAAAGGATTGCTCATGAAATTAAAAATCCACTAACTCCTATTCAGCTTTCAGCTGAAAAATTAAAAAGAAAATTTTCTACATTAGTTGGAGAAGAAAAACAATCTTTAGAAGAATACTCTGATATGATCATTAGACAAACCAATGGCTTAAGAAGAATGGTGGACGAATTTTCTGAATTTGCAAGAATGCCAAAACCTAAAAAAGAAAAAGTTAATATAAATGAAATCATTTCAGACTTGGTACTTTTAAATTCAAATTTGAAAACAAAAATTGATTTTGATATAAGATTTGATAAAAATAAAATATATGCATATTTGGATAGAGAGTTAATTAGTCAAGCAATAAACAATTTGATAAAAAATGCTTCTGAAGCTATCTCTGCAAAAGATAAAAATAAAATTAATTTTAACGGTAAGATTATTATAATGTCTTCAAGTGATAAAGAGAATTTAAATATTTCGATTTTGGATAACGGTGTTGGGTTACCTGAAAATCAGAAAAGATTATTTGAACCTTATGTAACTTCAAGAGAGAATGGAATTGGATTAGGTTTAGCAATTGTAAAAAAAATTGTTGAAGAACATAATGGTATTATTACTATTGAAAACTTTAATGGTAAAAATGAATTTAATTTTAGTGGTACTCAAGTTAAAATTAAGTTA
>MDTG01224157.1_pt1 | contig 13447 bp, 14 predicted proteins | sample 811421 | NCBI WGS metagenome assembly MDTG01 (sample SAMN05326645, study PRJNA326480) | marine metagenome | isolation source: seawater | place: Pacific Ocean: South East | collected 2011 | reverse complement strand
TGGCTCAGCAATGCTTTATTTAGGGTCAGGGCATATTTAATAAAGATCGTATAATATATATTATGTTAAATTAGATTTACATCTATTTTTAATCCATCATAAGCTGCTTGACAATTATTTGGAACCTTAGACATTATAAAATCATAATCTACTTCATAATTCATGTGAGTTAAAACTGTCTCTTTAGGTTCTAATTGTTTTATCCATTTCATCACTTTATCAAAATGTGCATGAGTTTTGTGTGGTTCAAATCTTAAACAGTCAATTATTAAAAGGTCTAAATTATAAAGATTGGAAAAAGATTTTTTTTCAAATTCTAAAACATCACTACAGTATGCAATGTTATTTACTCTGAAACCCGTCGAGTTTGAGTATCCGTGGTTTTGTTTAAAGCTCTTAATTTTCAAATCGTTTATTACAAATTCACCTGATATTTCGTTCGGTATTAGACATGGTTTATAATAAAACCCTTGAGCCTCTGGAGATAATTTTTCAAATACATATCCAAATCTTTCATTTAGTTTTTCTAAAACCTCTTTAGTTGCATATAAATTTATATCCTTTTTCATAAGGACGTTAAGAAACCTAAAATCATCAATTCCATTGATATGATCAGCATGCGTATGAGTAATTAAAACTGCGTCTAAATATTTAACTTTTGCATTTAATAATTGTTGTCTTAAATCTGGAGTTGCATCTACAATAATACTAGCCTCTGGGCTTTTAATTAAAATTGATGACCTTAACCTCCTGTTTTTTGGGTTTTTTGGGTTACAATCTCCCCAATAATTTCCTATTGCAGGAACCCCTGATGAGCTTCCGCAACCTAATATCTCAACTTCAATTTTTTTCATTTTTTATATTTGAAAAAAGATTGAAAAAATTATTCGTTGTAATTCTCGTAATTTCAGGAATAGACATTTTTTTGATTTCAGAAATTTTTTCTACAGTGTAACGAACATAACTAGGTTCGTTTCTCTTACCTCTAAAAGGAGCTGGTGCAAGATAAGGCGCGTCCGTCTCGACTAATATTCTGTCAAGTGGAACATATTTAACAACTTCCAACAAATCATTAACATTTTTAAATGTAATGATTCCAGAAAATGAAATATAAAACCCTTGATCAAGAGCAAACTTTGCAAATTCTTTTGTTGAAGTAAAACAATGGATTAAGCCTTTTGAAGAAAAATTTTTCACACCATTTCTTATGCAAAAAATAGTATCTTCTTCAGCGTCTCTAGTATGGACTATTGTTGGATAATTATTTTTTCCAGATATCTCTAAATGCAGATTAAAGCTTTCAATTTGATTTACTCTGTTATTAGCATTTCTAAAGAAATCAAGACCAGTCTCCCCTATTCCAATTACTTTTTCAAACTTAATATTTTTATTTATTTTATTGTATATCTTATCAAAACTAAATTTCGAGGGATTTTCATCAACATTGTTAGGATGAATGCCTGTTGTACACCAAATATTATTATTTTCTGATGCGATTTTATGAATTTTGTCAAAATTTTCTAAATCAACCGAGATACTTAATAAAAATTCGACATCTTTAGATTTAGCTCTTTTAATTATTGTTTGTCTATCGTCATTAAAATCCTTAAAATCTAAATGACAATGCGAATCAACTATCTTGTTACTCGTATCTGGGGAATAATACTTCTGAATCATTAATTACTTGACCTTTCCTGATTTGAAATTCTGAGTTTAAATTAACAAATTTCCTTTCCTCTTTATCGATATTTAATATATTAAGTAATTTATTAGATGCCAATGGTAAAAAAGGTTGTAAAATAATACCAATAATTCTAAAACCTTCAATTATCGATGTTATATCTTTTGAAGTTTTAAGTTTGTCAGTTTTTATTGAATTCCATGGTGCAGACTCGTCCATAAATTTATTTAAGTTACTTATAAAATTAAATATTTCATCCAAAGCTTTGTTAATCTCAAAATTTAAGAACGAGTTATTTACTTCTTTAAAAATTGTGTAGCATTTTTTTAGTGGAAATATTCTTAAATCATCCTCCGATAATTCATATGGGACTTTGTTGTCAAAATTTTTTTTTAAAAATTTAAGAGTCCTTTGTACTAAATTTCCTAAATTATTGGATAATTCTGCATTTACCCTTAATTTAAAACCTTGTTCAGAAAAGTCACCGTCTTGTCCAAGTGTTACTTCTCTTAGCAAAAAAAATCTAAATTGATCCAATCCATAATTATTTATTATTTCATAAGGATCAATTGTATTTCCAAGAGATTTAGATATCTTCATCCCCTCGTTAGTCCACCACCCATGAGCAAATATTGTTTTAGGAAGTGGTAAATCTATAGCCATCAACATAGCTGGCCAATATACTGCATGAAATTTTAGAATATCTTTACCAATAAAATGAACGCAATTTTTCCAATAGTTATAGTTATCTTCATTTAGATTCGGATACCCTAAAGATGTTAAATAATTTACTAGTGCGTCAATCCAAACGTACATTATATGGTTTTCAGAATCCTTTACTTTAATGCCCCATGTAAAACTAGTTCTTGAAACTGATAAATCTTTTAGACCGTTTTTTACAAAGCTTATTACTTCATTTTTCCTTGAAATTGGTCTAATAAAATCAGGATTTTCATCATAATATTTCAATAATTTATTTTGCCATTCAGATAATTTAAAAAAGAAACTCTCCTCTTCAACCCAATCAACTTTTTCTCCATCTGATGTAAAAAAGTCGCTTCCTTTTTGCTTGAGCTCTTTTTCTTGATAAAATGATTCATCTTTAATCGAATACCAACCCTCATATTTGCTTAGATAAATTTGTTTTTTATCACATAATTTTTCCCAAAAATAAATTGCAGCTTTTTTATGTCTTTCCTCAGTAGTTCTAATGAAATCCGTATTTGATAAATTAATATATTCAGCAAGTTTTTTAAAATTTTGAGATACTTTGTCTACAAACTTTTTCGCTGTCATACCACTATTTTGTGCTGCTTTTTCAACCTTTAAACCATGTTCATCAGTTCCAGTAGTAAACAATACATCCAGTCCGTTTAATTTATAAAATTTAAAAAAAGTATCACAAATTATTGAAGTATAGGCATGCCCTATATGTGGAGAATCATTTACATAGAATATTGGAGTTGTTATATAAACCTTTTTCATAGAGAAAGCTTTAAATTGTAAAATTCATAAAAAACTAAATGCAAACTTCTTTTTTTATCTAATGGTAAATTTTTGTTAAAATTATTTTTTAAAAAATTTAAAAATAATAAAATTTTTCTTTTTTTATCTAAAGATTGGAGTGAAAAATTTTTTTTTAGGAAATAAAATACCATATTTACAATCAAAGAGAAAACAATTGATAAATCCTTCGAATTTTTAGAAATAAGTTTTTCAAACTCTAAATAATTAAAAATTTTTTTTTCCAAAAGATTTTTAATTTCATTTTTCAATCGCGCACCATCTTCACTTTTTAAAAATCTAAATAGTTCTGGGTTTGAAAGTGAAATTTTAAAATCGTAGTCATTTTCCAAATTATTTTTCATATTTTGAAATACTGGTGAGTTCAATACATTAAGTTTAATTTTTATGCACCTAGATTGTAATGTTTTTGGTACTAATTTTAAGCTATTACACAAAAGAAAGATAATCGTATTAGAAGGAGGCTCTTCTATTATTTTTAATAAAGCATTTGATGAATTAAAATTTAACAACTCTAAATTATTAATTATTACAAATGATTTAAATTTTGAATTATGTGAATTGGTTAAGAGAGTTTGATTAATCAAAGTTCTAATTTCTTCAATTAATGAAGGATTTTCGTCATCATTTATTTCAAATACATTTTGAATAAAGTTCTTATTTATATAGATTTTTTTTATAAAATCATAAACCAACTTTTTTTTCCCACATCCCTTTGGACCATGAATAAGCCAAGATTGTGGACATCTGTTTTGATAACATTTAATTAAGAAATTTAATTCTTCTTCAAAATATTTTATTTCATTTTTAATCATTCAAAAAAATAAGGTAATTTGGTTTTTGTTATTTTAATCTGGTTTAAATAATTAATAATTTTTCTATGTAAAACCTTAATTTCGCAATCACCATCAAAAATTTTTACATTTTTTTTTGATGAAATGCTTTTAAATCCGTTAAAAATTGTCTGATGAAATTTTTTCTCTTTTAATTCAAACCTTGTTTCAAGTTTCTTTTTATCTAAACTTCTCTTAACAGACAATTCTGGGTCTAAACTTATTACTATTGTAATATCAGGCATGAGATTTGAAGCAAAATTTTTGTGCAGATATTTTAGCAAACTATATGATACTTTATTAGCTAAAATTTGGTAGCAAAATGTTGAATAAAAAAATCTATCACAAATCACTATATTTTTTTTTAAATAAGGTAAAATTTTTTTTTCAACATGCTCGTGTCTTGCAGCATAAACTAAAAGTAATTCAGTTAATGGCAATAAATCATCTTTTAATTCTTTATTAACTAAGATTTTTCTAATTTTTTCTGAGAATATTGTTCCACCTGGTTCTCTTGTAAAAAAAAAATTTTCTTTTATTTTTTTTAATGATTTATTTAACAGCTTTACCTGTGTTGACTTTCCAGATCCATCAATTCCTTCAAATACAATGAATTTTTTCATTATTTTTCTATTATACTTTCTCCAAGTAAAAGAAACTTTAAGTTAAGGATTATTTTTGAAAAGAAGTTAATTTTTTTAATTGATTCATTAGCATAAAGTTTAAACACTTTTATTATTTCATTATTATTTTTTACTAATAATTCAGCAACCACAGAATTTTTTTTTACTGGAGCAATTAAAGGTGATTGATAACGTATTTTATAGTTTAAATTTTTTTCGAATCTTTTTTGAATTGTAAAAGAAATATTTTCATTGGCATACACATCAATTTTTTTTTTTTTACCAGACCAAACTGGTATAGATGTAATTCTATCCTCCTTTTCGGCCAAAGTAACGTTTTTGAACATATTAAATCCAATCCTCATCAATCTTTGTGATTCTTTGGATCGTTCAGAGTTAGACTTTAATCCATTTAATACAATAATTAATCTTCTATCATTAAATTTAGTTGTTGCTACTAAGCCATAACCGCCCAAGGATGTATGACCAGTTTTTAATCCATCAGCTGGTATATCTTTGTAAAGTAAAGGGTTCCTATTAAGTTGTTTAATATCATTATATGTAAATTCTTTCTCAGCGTAGTAATTATATAGTTCTGGAAAATCCTCAATTGTTCTAATTGTCAAAGTTAAAAGATCATTAATAGTCATTAAATGCTCGGGATCTGGCCAACCAGTAGAGTTGGTAAAATTTGAATCTTTTAAACCTATTTCTTCTGCCAATATATTTAATTCTTCAGCAAAGGCTGCCTCACTTCCGGAAATACCCTCAGCAACCACTATGCAAGCATCATTTCCTGATTGAACAATTATTCCTCTGATTAAATCTTCAACTCTCACCTTAGAGTTGACATTAACAAACATTTTTGAACCACCTTTTTTCCAGGCTTTTTTACTTACCTCAAATTCATCATCAATTGTGATTTCACCCTCTTTAATTTTTTTAAACAAATAATAAATTGTCATTATTTTGCTCATAGAACTTGGTGACATTAAATCATCAATATTTTTTTCAAAAATAATAGACTTTGTTTCATAATCATAAAGAATTGCTTGTTTTGCAGTTGTTTCTAATGAAAAAGCTTTTGAAAAATTAAATAAAAAAAATAATAAAAATATAAAAAAATTCATAACTTATCGCATTATTATATGTGATGAAGTGTATCCAAGGCTAAAGAGTTTTTCTTTCAAGTCATTGGCTATTGAAATATTTTCCATAGGTCCAATTCTTACTCGATAAAAGTATTGGTTATTAATAAATTCTCTTTTTATGAAAGCTTTAAATTCTGATAACTTTTCAGTCAAAGATTTTGCATTTCTATGGTCAGTAAAAGCTCCCACTTGAATCAAAACATTATTATCTAGAATAAAGTTTTTGTTAGATACTTCTTCATTATTTTTAGCAATATTATTTTCATTAGTGGTTGGATCAACCGTTATTTCTTTTTTACTTATTTTTTGAACAACTGCAGCTTCAGTTTTATTTTGATCATCAATCAAATCATTTGCAAATTTTCTTGAATCATCCTCAAGAATTTCAACTCTTACTTTAGTAACACCTTTATTTACAAACCCTAACTCTTTTGCGGCCTCTTTGGAAAGATCCAATATTCTGTCTCTGGCAAATGGACCTCTATCATTGACCCTTACTGATTCAAGAAATCTCCCATTTTCTAAATTTGTAACTTTGACGATTGAGGGTAGTGGTAAGGTTCTATGAGCGGCTGAAATTTTGTTTTGATCAAAAATCTCACCGTTAGCGGTTTTCTTTCCATGAAAACCTGGTCCATACCATGATGCATAACCAGTTTCATCGTAATCATAATCAATTGCGGGATAATACCATTTTCCATTAATTTTATAAGGGTTACCAACCTTATAAGTTGGTTTATCTCCCCATGTTCCAATTCTTTTTGCCGAATTAACTAAAAATGTTGCCTCAGAACATCCTGATATTGCAAAAAGCGCAACAAGGTAAATCAGTTTTTTTTTTTTAAATCTTATAAATTTATTTATTAATTTCATTGGATAATAAAAAAACGGTTAAAGCAAAATAATTTGATCTATTCCAGTTAAGTATAACATCAAAATTTTTTGTTACTAAAAAATATTGATCATCATTCAAGTCAGGTATGATTAGTCTTAAACGATCATTTTCATTGTATTTATTTTTTAGAATAATTCCATTATTTTCCCAAAATATTTGTTTTTTAAATTTTTTGTCTTTCGATAATTTTTTAAAACCATCATCCAAGTTAAATTTTACCTTTTCACCCCATACTAAAGATTTATTCCAACCAGCATTCATTAAATAATTTGCTCCTGAAGCAAGTGCATCTGCTTTTGAAAACAGGTTAATCTTTTCATTTTTATCAAAATTAATTGCGTATTTTTCAAAGGTACTTGGCATAAATTGAGTTTGCCCAAAAGCACCAGCCCATGAACCCTTAAATTGTTTTCTGTTAATATGTCCTTGATCTAAAATTTTAAGTGCTATCCTTAACTCTTTTAAAAAGAAATCTTTTCTCCTTCCGTCATAAGCTAAAGAAGATAATGATCTTAAAATATCAAATTTACCCAAATATTTTCCAAATGAAGTTTCAATTGCCCATAATGAAGCAATAATTTTTGGATCGACACCAAATTTATCGTAAATTTCTTTGAAAAGAAAGCTATTTTCAGAGACTTTTCGATTGAGCTCCTTAATTCTTTGGTCGTTAATATTTCTATCCAAGTACTTCTTAAATGTTAATTTAAATTCTGGCTGCTTCCTGTCGAGTTCAACAACTCTGGGGTTAAATGAAAGGTCATCTAAAAAATAAATTGTTGAATTTTTAAAACCGTCATCTTTTAAATCTTTTTTTAAATTATCTATCCATTCATTCCAAGAGAGCTCTTGTTCTGATTCATAGTCTAAATTTGGCGAGTCATTGCTCTGCGACAGAGAAAAATTTACATAAAAAAAAGTAAAGATAAAAAATAAGAATTTCATTTGGAAAATCTTAAATTTGTTTTATTTAGTTGGCTAATTTTAGTTGTCCCCATTAATTTCATATCACGTTCAACTTCATTTCTTAAATTTTCTAATGCTTTTGATACTCCTTTTTCACCTCCAGCCGCCAAAGCATACAAATATAACCTACCTCCTGAACAAGCATTTGCCCCCTTAGAGAGAGCCTTTAAAATATGCGATCCTCTTCTAATTCCTCCATCACAAATTATCTCAATCTTTCCACCAACTTCATCAACTATCTCATCAAGTTGGTCAAATGGAGATCTAGAACCATCAAGTTGTCTTCCACCATGATTAGAAATCATAATAGCATCTGCTCCAATATCAACAGCTTTTTTTGCATCCTCCTTAGACATAATTCCTTTAAGACAGAAAACACTCCCCCACTTTTTTTTAACATTTTCTGCATCCTTCCAACTCATATTTTGATCTAACATATTGGTAAAATAATCTGATACCGAGATTTTAATATCAGTGCCCTCTTTGACAAACTCGCTTAAAAACGGTAAATCAAATCGGTCTCTTAATAAATAATTAAGAGTCCATTCTGGACTAAACATAAAACTTAAAATACTTTTTAATGTTAATTTAGGTGGCGATGTAAAACCTGTTTTTAAATCTCTTTCTCTGTTACCACCTGTAATAGTATCAACTGTAAGTGCTAGAACGTCTATATTATTATCTTGACATTTTTCAATCATTGAATTTGTTAAACCTTTATCTTTGTGAAAATAAAGCTGGAAAATTTTAGGTGCGGATATTTTACTAATCCTCTCTATTGGAATAGTTGATAATGAGGAAATTCCAAAAAAGGTATTAAATTTTTCAGCAGCCTTGGCTACCGCAAATTCACCTTGATGATGAAATAGTCTTTGTAATGCTGTTGGAGAGAGAAAAAAAGGAAGATTAATTTTTTTTCCAAAAAGTTTGATTCCTTGATCAATAGTCTTAACTGATTTTAATACTCTCGGAACTAAAAAACAATCATTATAGGCTTCCGTATTTCTCTGATAAGTAATTTCATCATCAGCTGCACCATCAATATAATGAAAAATTGGTGAGGGAAGTTTTCGCTTTGCTAGTCTCCTAAAATCGTTTACATTATTACAATCATCAATTTTCATAAGCTTAACTTATTAATAATACCCTATGGACAATATTCAAAGGAAACTTTTAATAAAAAACAGTAAAGATGTAAATAAATTAGTTAACTTTGCGTCATTTGTAGACGAAACAAGTATTAAATTTACTGGCGATACTAGTGACGAACTTATAAAAAAAATCAAAGAATCTCTAGATGAGTCACTTTCTTTAAAAAGAAAAATTGACGAAAAAATAATAACTATGGAAGGTTTGTCAGGAAGAAAATATAGATCATTAATTAACAATCTAGTAGAAAAGATTGAAAAGCCAAGCTATCTTGAAATAGGCTCCTGGTTAGGTTCCACTGCCTGTTCCGCTGCTTTTAAAAATGACTTTAAAATTACATGTATAGATAATTGGAGCCAAATTTTTTTTTCTGAAAAATTTCCAGATCCTGAACAAATTTTTAAAAAAAATATTAAAGAATGTTTGTCCACAAAAACAGAATACAATTTTATTAACAATGACTTCAGGAAAGTTGATTACAATAATATCGGCAAATACAATGTTTATTTATTTGATGGACCACACCACTTTGAAGACCATTTTAATGGGATAACTCTTGTTCAACCTGCGCTCACAGACAAATATATTTTAATTGTAGATGACTGGAACTGGGACCAGGTTAGAAATGGAACTAATGCAGCAATAGAAGAATTAAAACTTAAAGTAATTTCCATACTAGAAATTAGAACGACTCATGATGGCTCTAACGCTCTTATGATGGGCAAAGATAGTGATTGGCACCAAGGATACTGTTTTTTTGTAATAGAAAAATAACTATTTCTTCTTTTTTAAAGTGTTAGAAATTACTGAAGAAATTAGAGTTGAATCTTTCTTAGTAACATACTTTAAAGATGCTAATTTATCCACAAATGAGCTTTTTGATTCTTCTAAAAGTTTTTTAATTTTTTTTTCGTCTTTTTTCATAATTTATTTAATGAAATTTTTATGCCAACTAGTCCCTGAAGTTAATAAATTGAAGTGGCTGTTTTATATCTAATTTTTTTATTATTTGAATAGCATCTTGAAGCATATCTTTCTTAGTTCCTGAAACACGAAGTTCATCACCTCTAATTGAAACTTGAACTTTCAATTTAGTTTCTTTAATTTTTTTATTAATTAATTGAGATATTTCTTTTTCAATGCCTTGAATAATTTTTGATTTTTGCCTCAACATACCTCCTTTTGCATTTTCAACATTAGAAAAATCAAAAGAGCCAGAGGATAGTTTTCTTTTTACTAAATGTGTTCTAAATATTTGTTGAACTTGCTCAATTTTATATTGATCGTCTCCAATTAATTCAACTTCATCTGATTCTCTTGTTACTTTTGACTGACTATTTTTAAAATCATACCTTGTGCTTATTTCTCTCATAGCGCCATTAATAGCATTATCAACCTCTGCAAGGTCTGTTTTTGAAACTACATCAAAAGATGGCACTATATCTCCCAAATCATTAATTATGTTGTAATTAGATATCTCTATTATAGAATTATATTACCAATTAAGTAAATAGTTTTGATAAATGAAATTAGAAGTAAAATCTCCTTGGAATTTAGAACTTCTTGAGGAAATACCTTTGCATTCCGAAAAGGAAATAGAAACAATTTGCCAAACAGCCTACAAAACTTCCTTACTTAAGGGATTAGATTTTCCAATTAGTGAAAGAATTAAAGTTCTAGAAAGTTTCTCAAAATCTATTAGAAAAAATAAAGAAAATTTAGCTAAACTTGCCTCCACCGAAGGAGGAAAACCCTTAATAGACTCTATTGTGGAAATTGAAAGAGGAGCTGAAGGAGTTGATTCTACAATTGAAGTTTTAAAATCTGAAGCAGGCTCAGTAATACCAATGAATTTAAATAAAGCTTCTTCAAATAGATTAGCTTTCACACAAAAGGAGCCAATTGGCTTAGTTTTAGTAATCAGTGCTTTTAATCACCCTTTTAATCTAATAATTCACCAATTAATTCCTGCCATAGCTTCAGGTTGTTCTGTAATGGTTAAGCCTGCTGAGGACACCCCTCTTTCTTGTATTCAAATTATTAAAATATTGAAAGAATCAGGTCTTCCAAGTAATCGATGTTTTTTTGTAATGCCAGAAAATTTAGAATTAGCTAGTAGAATTGTTTCTGATAAAAGAATTGATTTTTTAAGTTTCATTGGATCATCAAAAGTTGGGTGGATGTTAAGATCAAAGTTATCTTCAGGTACAAGATGTGCACTAGAACATGGTGGAATGGCTCCCTCTTTTTTAACAGAAAGCTCAAATATTGATTTAGCTTGTAAATTGCTGACTAAGGGAGGTTTTTATCACTCTGGACAGGTTTGCGTTTCTGTTCAAAAAATTTTTGTTCATCAAACAATAATTAAAGAATTTCTTGATAAATTTCAGAGTAATGTAAAAAAACTAAGAATTGGAGATCCTATATCAAAAAATTCAGATATGGGACCCTTGATAAGGCCAAGTGAAGTGGACCGAGTAGAAAGTTGGGTTGACGAAGCAAAAAATAATGGATGTGAAGTTATTGTTGGTGGAAATAAAATCTCAAACACATGTTTTGATAAAACAATATTAGTAAATCCTAAATTGAGTGATAAAGTATCAAAATTTGAAATTTTTGGCCCAGTAGTTAATGTTCATTCTTATAATGATTTAGATCAAGCAATTGATACAGTTAATGACTCCAATGTATCATTTCAATCCTCAATTTTTAGTAACGATATAACTCAAATTTTAAATTTTTATAAAAGAATTAATGCTTCTGCAGTTTTTCACAACGACCATACTGCTTTCAGAGTTGATTGGATGCCATTTGCAGGATTAAAAGATTCTGGTCACGGAGTTGGGGGTATAAAATACACAATGCATGAAATGAGTATAGAAAAAATGTTAGTTTTAAAAAATAAAAATTAAATTAAAAGGGAGCAATTATGAAAACGTCAGATTTATTTATTAAATGTTTAGAAGAAGAAGGTGTCACAAAAATCTTTGGGCTTCCTGGGGAAGAAAATGCAGACTTTATGTTGTCTTTAAAAAAAAGTAGTAAGATAGAATTTGTTCTATGTAGGCATGAACAGGCTGCTGCTTTTATGGCAGATGTATATGGCAGACTTACTGGGAAAGCCGGCGTTTGTCTTGCCACACTTGGACCAGGAGTAACTAATCTAATGACAGGACTTGCCGATGCAAATATGGATAGATCGCCTGTTGTTGCAATTATTGGTCAAGGATCAACAAAAAGATTACATAAAGAAAGTCACCAAATTATGGATTCTATCAGTATGGTTGCTCCAATATCAAAATGGGCTCAAACAATTTTAACACCTAAAAATGTAACAGAAGTTGTTAGAAAAGCCTTTAAAGTAGCTGAAACAGAAAAACCAGGTGTTACAGTAATTGAACTACCTGAAGATATCGCTAAGGAAGAAATTAATGACAAGCCAATTAAGCCCTCTCTAATAAGAAGGCCAGCTGCCGACAACAGAGCAATAGACGATGCTATAAATTTAATTTTAAATGCAAAAAACCCCATAATCCTTGCTGGAAACGGTACTATAAGAAAAAGAGCTTCTAACAGATTACGAATATTAGTAAAAAATTTAGGTATTGGTGTTATAAACACTTTTATGGGAAAAGGTGCTATATCCGCAGATGACGAACACAGTCTTTTTACAATTGGTCTTGGTAGTGGAGATTACAATAATTTAGCAATTGATGAATCAGATTTAGTTATAGCAATTGGTTATGATCTAGTAGAATATAGTCCCTCTGCATGGAATAGAATTGAAAAAGGTAAAAAAAATGTTGTCCATATAGATTACACTCCAGCAGAAGTTGATAGAAATTATTTACCAAATGTTGAAATAATTTCAGATTTAGCTGGAGCCCTATATCAATTAAACCAGAGGTTGTTGGAAAAAGTAAATAAAGAAAAGCTCCCACTGTTTGATATAAAGTCAAGAAATAAGCTGAGAACCACAATGCTTAATCATTTAAATCAGGATAATAACGATGATTCATTTCCAATGAAGCCACAAAGAGTACTTTCTGATGTAAGAAAAGTAATGGGAAGTCATGATATTCTCTTATCTGATGTAGGGGCTCATAAAATGTGGGTTGCCCGAGAGTATAATTGTACTGAACCCAATACTTGTTTGATCTCCAATGGATTTTGTACAATGGGTTTTGCTCTCCCAGGCTCAATGGGTGCAAAAATGGTTTTTCCTGAAAAAAAAGTAATATCTATCAACGGAGATGCTGGTTTTTTAATGAATGTTCAAGATTTAGAAACAGCTGTTAGAAATAACATAAATATCGTTGCTGTTGTTTGGCTAGATGGAGAATATGGACTGATAAAATGGAAACAACAAGTCCAATTCTCAGGAGAACACTCTGATTTGAAATTTGATAACCCTAATTTTGGTGATTTAGCTAAATCGTTAAAAATGTGGGGTAAGCAAATTAAAGCAGCTGAAGAATTCATACCAGCATTAGAAGAAGCATTTAAACAAAAAGGGCCAGCAATAATAGGTGTTCCAGTTGACTACTCGGAAAATATGAGATTAACAAAACATTTAGGCAAAGTCTCAGCAATTATTTAAGATAATGAGATTTTTTTTTTTACTG
>MDTG01159154.1_pt1 | contig 13447 bp, 9 predicted proteins | sample 811421 | NCBI WGS metagenome assembly MDTG01 (sample SAMN05326645, study PRJNA326480) | marine metagenome | isolation source: seawater | place: Pacific Ocean: South East | collected 2011 | reverse complement strand
TAGGGCGTTTATCACTTTTGACTTGGATCCCAGAGTTGTGGATATCCAATCTCAATACTCGCATGACTTATCAACGACATTAAAGCTAGCCTTTGATCTGGGCATTAACCACCCACCGCAGAAGGGCGCAGAGAAGAAGCCTTTAACTACAGATTTTGTCATTACTCTTGCTGGAACAGAGAATGAAAAGCTTGGAGTTTACGTGAAATATGTAGAAGGTTTAGAGGGGTGGCGAACAATTGAAAAGCTTCAATTAGAGCGAGCTTCGTTGGCTAGACTGGGGATACCTTTGTATGTAGTTACGGAAGAACAAATTTGTCGGAAAACTCACTTTACATTGGAGTGGATACTTGGCGCGAGCCTAGATGACTGTGATTTTGATGAGCTATACTCTCATGTTACCTCGATTGAGAGTGCTTTTCTTAGTAACCCTGACGAACGAATCCATAATTTACTTGTCGCTCTAGATGAAACCAACGGGCTTGAGGGGGGGACCTACCTTTATCGATTCAGGCAACTTGTTCAGCTTGGAGTTTTCTTTTTTGAATTTGACAAAGACTTCTTCAACTTATTAGGGGCTGACATTCAAGTTGTAGATGAGGTGCTTCATGCTTGATTTTATGACGCGCAATCATGTTTACAGCTGGGACGGCAATAAGTACCGTTTATTGGATGATTTTGGTGACTTTGCCATTTTTATTGATATTGAAAAAAATGATGCATTACCTTTCCGATTAACCCCAAGACAAGTAACGGATATTGATGATCAACAAAAAATCATGGGTGTCGAAGACCTTTGGCGAGAAAGTGTAAATCGTAGCTATGAAGCTGGCCATGATTATCATGCAATGCGTGATAGTAACCTTGATCGGATCCAAGGTGTTATTGGAGGCTCTAAGTATTGGATAAAAAAACACCGTGCCGAATTGATCAAAGTTCTTGTATCAATGAAAGTTGGTGCAAAAAGCACGATTTATCGTTATCTCAGACGATATTGGCAGCGTGGACAAACTCCCAATGCACTTTTGCCTGATTATGCTAACTGTGGTGGTAAAGGTAAACCTAAAACAAGAGGGGAAAAACGCTTAGGTCGACCTAAAGAACATGGAAGCTACGATTCATCTCAATCTACTCCGGAAATGGAGTCAGTAATGGAGACTGCTATCAAGTACACCATTTTCAGCGGTAAATACACGGTTTTAGTGTTTGACGATAAGTATTTAAAAGTAGAAGTAAAGAATTTGAGCGTGGATAAATGTGTTAAGACTTCACTTGAACATGTGCTAATTGACCTTGAATATATGATTAAACAACTTCAAAATGAAGAAAAGAAAGTCAGAAAGGATATTCGGGAATATGGCGTTGCTTTTGAGGAGAGTTCAGCGGTTACGCTGTCTTCTACAATAATGTTAAGAGACGTTATATCCAGTATTAAACTGAACTAATGAAGCCTGTCTCGTTGAAATAAAAATTTAGGTTAGGTTGATTTGTTCAGATACTTTCAAACGAGAGAATTTAACCAGCTTTTTTAGCTGCCTGCTTCAATTCACTCCATAGAAAGTTAATAATAGGAAATTAAGAACTCCCATAGTAAACCAAATATAATATATATTTATGAACCTAAATTAATGCTCGCCTACATCTATTTGCTTAAAAACAAAGCCTGCGAATGACAAAATCGCAGGCTTTTTCGTGTATTGATTGCGGTCTCTGAGAGAAAGTAAAACGGCATGGTGCCTACACACCTCTTTATTGTTCGCCACTTCATCGACAAACCCTACCCGCCCGTCTTACATAACTAAAACAACCGTTGTAAAACGTACGACACGTTCATACTTATAAGTCATTACCAATTTTCCACATTGCGAGGCAACATGGCTATACCCTATTCATTGCTAGATTTAGCGCCAATATCTGAAGGGTTTGGCGTTAAAAACGCGCTAAACAACTCGAAGCTGATGGCAGTTGAAGCTGAGCGCAGTGGCTACGAGCGTGTATGGTTGGCCGAGCATCATGGCATGCACGGCGTGGCGAGTTCGGCTACCTCTGTCGTGCTAACCCACATTGGCAATGCTACCTCTAGCATCAAGATTGGTGCAGGTGGCATTATGCTGCCTAACCATGCACCTTTGGTAATTGCAGAGCAATTTGGCACCTTAGCGGAGTTGTTTCCTGGGCGTGTAGAGTTAGGTCTTGGCCGCGCTCCCGGCACGGATATGGCCACTGCAAGGGCACTTCGTCGTAATTTACAAAGCGATGTGGATAATTATCCTCAAAACATTCAAGAGCTACAGCACTATCTTGGCACACCACAAGACAGTCAGCCAATTGTGGCCGTACCAGGGGCTGATACCCACGTACCGCTATGGCTGCTAGGTTCTAGCCTTTACAGTGCGCAAGTAGCGGCGAAGATGGGCTTGCCTTATTCGTTTGCCTCCCATTTTGCGCCCGATGCGCTATTCGATGCACTGCATGTCTACCGCAATATGTTTAAGCCTTCATCGCAATTGTCAGCACCACAAGCCATGGCAGGTGTAATGGTGGTGATTGCAGAGACTGATGAAGAAGCTGAGCTTTTATTTACTTCGGTCAAACAGCAGTTTATGAATATGCGCCGGGGCTTAAACAAGCCCTTTGCCAAGCCGATGGCAGACTTTGATAACTATTGCACTGCATCAGATGAAGCAATGCTAGCTAACGTACTTAGGTACGCCTTGGTGGGGTCGAAGGAGACGGTGAGGGAAAAGCTCAACGACTTCGTAGAGGCGACACAAATTGATGAGATTATTGTTTCTATGCCAATTTACGACATAGATGCTCGTTTGTTCAGTGTTAAGGCGTTTGCGGACATCGCTACCTAATTCACGGACCGTTATTACCAGTTCTCGCTCGTTGGTTATAACTTCTCCTATGCATAACCGTCGAATAACTTTATGATACGACTTTAGTCGCGTTTTTCAGTTGTTTGTTTAAGGTTCACAATCATGACAAAGGTCAGCGTTTCCTTGTTGTTTACGTTCTTTTCTCTCGTGTTAAGTGCAAGGGCTGCATGGGCGAGCGAGACGATTGACCTTGTTATAATAGAAACCCTACCTGTCCCCATTGTTACCGAATCGCGTGTGGAATTCGAAAAAGAATTAGCACGTATCATGCCAGACCATGAACTCAATATAACGATATACAACGCCGAAGGTTCAGAAATTCGAGCAAAAGCTATCCTAAAAGAACTGGCGGATAAGCCGGCACCTGATCTTATTGTTTCGGCAGCTACACTTGCTACTCGTGCGTTAAATGCGTCAGATGACTTTCTTGATGTGCCAAAACTATTCATGGTTGTTTCGGCGCCGGTGGAAGAGGGCATAGTACCGGCGATTGGCGCAATCAGTAAGCGCAATATGACGGGTGAGTCCCACGTGCTAGATGCAAAAGTAAAGCTTGATATGTTGGAAGGTGTGCTAAAAGCATCTAAACCGGATACACCGCTGACTATCGGGTTAGTACATTCTACCTACCCATCTTCAAGTAATTTGGTTAATCAACTGCTTACGATAGACGGTCAATATAAAAACATTAACTTGGTGCCCATCAGTACCCCATATTTAGAGGGTGATGCAGGGCTTCTAGAAATGACGGATAGAATTACTGATATTTTACAGGAAAAAGCGATTGAGCTGGATGGTTACTGGCTTTCTTCAGGTCCACTGGCCGTAGCCTCCAATTTGGTGAAAAAAGTAAAAAAAGAAACCGGGTTACTCCCTTTGTTCGCAGAAAGTATTGCAGCGGTTAAAGAGGGTGCGCTAATTGGCGTGGTTTCAGAGCCAAGCAGCATAGGAAAGTCAGCGGCAAGAAAAGCGAAACTGATATTAGAAAAAAAATCGGCGATGGAGATTCCGGTGGTGAAAATGGACACCTACTCAGTAGCCGTAAATGTCTCTACGGCAATTCAGCTGCAATTGCCCATCCCCTCAAGCTATTTAAAGCTTTCCAAAGAACATGTGTATCAATAAGGCCTAGTTAGAAGTAAGTATGCGTATTAAATCGAAACTATTGATTATTTACATTCCAATTTTGTTAATTGGAATGGCACTTACAGGGTATTGGGCCTACTTAACGGCGTACGACTCGGTAAGAGAAAGAGAGTATCAGCTGCTTACTCAAACGCTCTCGTTAAACGTACTTGAAATCATTGATGAGCGGCGTGACTTGCTTATTGAATCTGGCTTAGAGAACGTGCCGGTATTTAGGGATGCCTATCAAAAAGAGGTATTTGAAGAATTAAAGTCACTTCATCAAACCACTGATAGACACTTCGCAATAACCGATAAAAGCACTGAAACGGTAATTTTTAGCACCATGACGCGCCCGTTGGTGCTTGATGTTGAAAACGCCAATAAGGCTACCATTGCAAATCGCAGCGTGGCGTTCGGAGAGTCTAACGTCAACGATGCTGACGTGCTGTTTGCCTGCGCTGAATTCGCGCCCTGGAATTGGAAAGTTACGATTTTACAGCCGGCCGATTCGCTTCAATCTTCTTTGTCTACCATCGCGTCGCTCACCTCTTTAGTTACGTTGTTTGCGGTGGTTATTGTCAGCCTTTTAATGGGCAAAGTGACGCAAGTCTTTGTGGTATCTCCCATCGAGAAAATTAAATCTGCTGCAAGTCGAATTGCTTTAGATCATAAGAAGGTCAATATTGACCTACAGCAAAATGACGAGTTAGGTCGCCTTGCTAGAGACGTAGAAGCGATGTCTGGTGAGATTGAGCAGTATGTTGCACAAGCGCAGCAAGCTAACCGCGCGAAGACCGATTTTCTTGCGGTAATGAGTCATGAAATACGTACGCCACTTAATGGAATACAAGGGCTTGCAACACTGCTTCTTGATACCCCTTTAACAGAAAAGCAGCATCAATATGCAAGTGACCTCAAGTCATCAGCCTCAATACTTGCTACGGTAATTAACGATGTGCTGGACTTGTCTAAAATTGAATCGGGTATGTCAGAGATAGATGTTACTGAGTTTGCTCTTGATAATATGCTCCGCGATTTGATTACACTATTAGGTACCAATGCAAGCGCTAATAATACAAGGCTTGTTTATACCAGCAAAAATATGGACTCGGTGGCGGTAACCAGTGACATCACGAAGCTTCGCCAAATCATTATTAACTTAGTGAGTAACGCGATTAAGTTTACTCACAAAGGTACGGTAAGTATCTCTGCCAAACTAAAAAAACCGTCCACAGAAGAGGTGTGCGAAAACCGTTTGGTGGTTGCCGTCAAAGATACGGGTATTGGTATTGAACCAGACCGCTTAGAGCATATTTTCGATAAATTTACGCAATCAGACTCTTCAATAACCCGCGAATATGGCGGGACCGGGCTTGGGCTTGCCATTGCAAGACAGCTAACACAGCTGTTAGGTGGTGATATTAAGGTCGTCAGTAAAGTCGGCGAAGGGTCGTGCTTTACGGTTACCGCAAATGTACAGTCTCGATTGAAGGTTGAATCTTCTATGCATTTAGATGAAGGGCGTGATGTGCAAGGTGCTAGCGTACTAGCGGGGCTAAAAGTTTTGTTAGCAGAAGACAACGCAATTAACGCTGTTGTAGCTCAAGCCCTTTTAGAGCAGCTTCAGTGTGACGTTGAGCATGTTGATAATGGGTTGAAAGCCACCGCGCGCGTTGAAGAGGGCGGCATAGATGTGGTCTTTATGGATGTGCACATGCCGGTTATGGACGGTATAGAGGCCACTAAGCGCATTCGAAAGCTTGATGGTACACTTGGCCAGATCCCGGTGATTGGGCTTACCGCAGAAGCCTTCAAAGAGCGTCATATCGCATTTAAAGAAGCGGGTATGGACGATATTGTAACGAAACCTGTGACTATTGAAGCGTTACAAGAAAGTCTATTGAAACTGGCGATTGGGCAAGAAGTTACTGATAATAGTTAAGGTTATGCAAGCGTAAACCAAATAAGCCAATGGGCTTACGTTCAATTTTAACTTTGTTGCTTAGGGTGGCATGTGCAGATAAATAGACCAAGTGAGTTAAAGCGCCTGCGTATCGCGCTAATTATTGGTGCTGTGCTTATCGTTGTTTTCATGACAGCCGATCTCATGCTGCTGCCTAGTACTATGTACGAGCTGTACATATTCGACCGCTTATTACTTCAACTCCCTATTGTATTTGCGGTGGTGGTGGCCTCTTATTGGCGTAAGTTTATTCAGCACAGAGCATACGTATTTGCGGGCTTACTCGCGGCCCTCACCTATAGCAACTATTGGCTTATCTTTGTGTGCTGGCAAGAGCACAGCTTCATTTTCCCTTACGAGGGTACAATTTTATATGCCTTCTTCTGTGTTTTTGCCCTTGGCATTCCTTTCAAACTAGCAGTCTCGGTAAACGTAATTAACATTTTAGGTTTTTTGGGGTTAATGTGGATTACGCCTGTTTATGGTGATCGAGTGCCCATCTCTGCAGCCTTTGTTGCGGGCTCTTTGTTTATCTGCGTGTATGCCAGATATCGGTTAGACCGCAGTGTACACCTGCTTAAAGAGACGAACGAGAGACTGCTTAAACTGAGTAAGTTTGACCCACTTTCTGATTTATTGAACCGCCGAGCGCTGCGCGAGCAAAGCGAAAAGCTTGTGGCACTCAGTCAACGTCACAAGGTGTCGATGGCGGTAATGATGCTCGATCTAGATGACTTTAAAAAGTACAACGACAGTTTTGGTCACCAGCAAGGTGATGAAGCCATAAAAATACAAGCGCGCATCATGAAACAGGTTTTCAAGCGCGAAACCGATATTTTAGGGCGCTACGGCGGTGAAGAGTTTATTGTGGTACTAAGCGATATAGAAAAATCACAAGCAACAACGCAAGCGAAAGCACTGTTAGATAAGTGGAAAGAAACGGCAATAGAACATGCGCAAGGCGCTAAGCACCCGCTAATGAGTTGCTCCATTGGGGTTGTATTCGCCGAATCGGTCACTGATGTTTCAATTGACTGGTTAATTGATGAGGCCGACAAAGCACTGTACGAGGCCAAAGCAAACGGCAAGGCCCAGTTCGTAATCACTCAAGTTTGAAGTGTAGTGATGAAACGTTAAATAATGGCATGTAGCGCGCATCGCGATGCAATGCGCGCTATATCTTATGCTTAGCCTTTATAGCTTAACAATCATTTTTCCGGTGTTCTTACCTTCGAAAAGCATATTTAACCCTTTCTCTGCATTATCGAGGCCTTCGATAGTATGTGCACGGTATTTAATTTTGCCTTGCTGCACATAAGGCGTCAGTTTTTCTAGGATCTTTGGAATTTCACCCCAGTGATCAGGCATAGCGAAGCCGCGAATATTAATACGTTTTTTAATTAATGGTATCCAGTTCGGGCCTGGTGACGGGTTGTCCGCCTGGTAGTCGGCAATCATTCCGCACACTACAATCCGTCCATGCGTATTCATTCTATTGACGATGTGATGTTGAATGGGGCCGCCGGTATTTTCGAAAAACACATCAATTTTGTCTGGCGTAAGCTCAGTGAGCTTTTCTTCTAAATCATCGGTCTTGTAATTGACTGCACCGTCAAATCCAAGCTCGTTGACAATCCAGTCTGCTTTCTCCTCGCTACCTACAACGCCAATAACACGTAACCCGTCAGCCTTCGCAAGCTGGCCTACCATTGAACCTACAGAGCCCGCAGCGCCGGTTACGATGAGTGTTTCGCCTTCCTTTGGTTCACCAAAGTTATAAAGTCCAGTGGTGGCGGTTAAACCCGGCAGAGCGAAGACACAGAGCGCCATTTCCTCTGTTACCCCGTCCTGAAGCTTATTAAATCCAGAGCCGTCACTAAGCACATATTCGCTCCAGCCGGTCATGCCCATTACTTTATCGCCAACCGAGAAGTCAGGGTTCTTAGATTCAACGACTTCACCAACCCCACTTGAGCGCATTACATCGCCAAGTTCTACCGGAGGAATATAGCTTTCTCTGTCTTCACTCATCCAGCCAAGCATTGCTGGGTCTAACGACATATGGGTCTGCTTAATAAGGATCTGGCCGTCTTTTGGTGTAGGGACTTCTAACTCTTTGGTTTCAAAGAGGTGAGGGCCAATTTTCCTATCGTGGGGGCGTTGAACCAGCGTAATCGCTTTGTAAGTTGACATTGTATCCTCCAGTAACACGTTAAACATTGTTTGCCTTCTTGGCACTTTAGATAGCGAGGCCACCTGTTATGGCACAGCTATCTGCTTATAAAAGTGTGGGGCTGATGGTTATAAACTCAACCGTATATAGACCTACTTTATAAATTTGAGTGAAACAGCATAGTAGTACCAATAGATACTAGTTATAGATTATTAAAATGAAATTAACATTTTTGTTATCTCAAGTTAACCTGAGGTTATCAATTGTGCTTATAAAATCGTCGAAGTTGTAGCTAAAATTGTAAAAAATGCGATAAAAGTGCGTAAATAGCGTTTACTTGCATTGAACAAAAGTACTCATATCCGTAAAATGCCCGCTGCAATTTTCCCCTATTACAATGAGTACCTTATGAAGCAACAGTTTTCTTTACGTGCCTCAGTTTGCTTAGCGCTTGCTACTTTAGCCTCTTCTTCTGCGCTGGCAGCTGGTTTCCAAGTTAATGAACACAGTGCAAATGGCCTTGGCCGCGCAATGGCGGGTCAAGCAGCTAAACCAGAGAACGCCTCTATCTTAGCAACTAACCCAGCAGCAATTGGTGTATTTAAAGAAGCTGAGTTCAGTGCATCAGTAAGCTTTATCGACCCTAATGTAGACATCAATGGTGCGGTTACTTATAACCTTGGCGACACTCCAGTTGGTGGCGCGGCCGCGCAAGAAGACGATATTGCCGATACAGCCTTTGTACCTGGTTTCTTCTATGTGTCACCTATTAACGATGAAGTTTCTGCTGGTGTTGGTGTATTCACTACATACGGCCTTCGTTCAGACTATTCAGACGACTTTGGTGCACTTCACTTTGCGGATACTGCTGAAGTTAAAACCGTTACGTTAAACCCGGCTGTTTCTTACAAAGTAAACAAACAGCTTATGATTGGTTTTGGCTTGAACATCACTTATGCAGAAGCTGAGATTGGCTCTGGTGTATCAAACACGCTAGCGGGTACTGTGGCAGGCCTTGCGCCAACGGCTGAAGCTCTAGGTATCACCTTACCTACCCTTACTACTGGAAACTCGTTGTTTAGCATGGAAGGCGACGACTGGGGTTATGGTTGGAACGCGGGTATTTTCTGGCAGCCAACTGAAATGACAAATATCGCGCTTTCACACCGTGCAGAAACCAAACTGGAACTAGACGGTGCGGTTTCATCTGAAACGCCGGTATTCCCAATAAATCTTAATCAGCCTGGTAGCCTTGATTTAAATCTTGCTGCTATTACAGAACTTGCTGTTGATCAAAAGATTGATGACCAGTGGTCTGTTCAAGCAAGTGTTACTTTCACCGACTGGAGCACTTTCGAAAAGCTAGAAGCTAACCTTGAAGACGGTGTAGACTTCCTTATTAAAGAGGAAAACTTCGATGATTCTTGGCGCGCGTCTATTGGTGTAACTTACATCTTAAACGATGAAATTACCTTGCGTGCGGGCTATGCTTATGACGACGGTGTGGTATCGGTTGAGAACCGCTCACTTAGCATCCCTGATACTGACCGCCACTGGGTTTCTGGCGGTATGACTTATACCGTAAGCGAAGATACGTCAGTTGACCTTGCGTATGTATTTATTGATGGCCGCGAAGCAGATATTAATAAAGACAGAACCATCATTCGCGATGTACTGCCTGAAACTGACTTTACTACCAACTTTACCGGTACTCAGTCAGCTACTGCACACATTCTAAGTGTTCAGCTTAATACCCGCTTCTAATTAGCCGTTAGGGTAGAGCACCTGAAGTACAATAGAAAAATGGCAGCGTTTAACGCTGCCATTTTTGTTTCCGTGTTGTGTTGTCCACCGCAGGCAATGAGAACTCGTTGACCCTTTTTAGCAGGTCTATATTTGGGCGAATAAATCTTGCAAGCAAGTGATTGCTGCACTGATTTTGGCGGGTACCAACTCTCGCTTAGGGGTAACCGCATAAACGGTATAGTCAGGCAATTCCCATTCTGTGAAAAGCTGCTTCATTTCACCTGATTTGAGTAGGTGTCTTACTTCCGGTTCTGGTAATATCGCGTAACCTACCCCGTCTTGCGTTAGCTTAATCAGTGTCTGCATCGAGTTTACGTCTATACGCTGGGTATCCAATTCATATTCACCTTCGCTATCATGTTGCATAACATAATCTTCAATATGGCGATGTGTGATATAAGCATGACTATTTAACTGTGCCGGAGAACTCAGGGCTTCATTCGCTAGAGGGTGTCGTGCCGATACGCATAAAATGCGCTTCCAGGTAGCAAGTTCTAAACTGCTGAAGTTAGTATCTGAAACAGGCGCAAAGCAGAGAACTAAGTCTGCACTCGAAGCAATAATATCTTTCGGTTCGTCGGTTACCGTAAGTGAGATAGTAATTTTGGGAAACTCTTCACATAGCTTTTTAAGCGGCTCACTGAGTAAACCGCCGCCAAACCCTTCAGGGGCAATGATATTTATCTTACCGGTAGGGTCATCTTGCAAACTTTCTATTTTTTGCTGTGCTAGCTCTGCGGTTTCCAGCATTTGTTTACTGGTTTCGTAATAGATGCGTCCTGCTTCTGTTAAGCTCAAGCTTCGCGTATTTCGATTGAAAAGGCTAAGACCGATGTCGTGCTCTAGCTTTCTCAGCTGTTGGCTAATCGCAGACACTGTCATGTGAAGTTCTCGGGCTGCGACACTCATGCTTCCACTGTCTGTAACCGAAATAAAAACCTGTAGGGAGCGAAGTAATTTAGTATTCATGGCGCTAGTTTAATCCTTTCTATTGGCCGCAGTATCGTTCCCTTCTATTAGTAACAAATTAGCAGCCTAAATAGATGAATTCTACCGTATTTTCACGTTGACCGGCGTTTTTAAGCAGGCGTTTACACAATGCTTACCGTTACTTTTTGTGCGCCCACAGTACAAATTGCCCGCCTATTAAATTATTAACCCAGTAGGCCAACACCTGCTATCTAATGGTGCGCACCATATTGATGGTGTTAGTCGCAAGCTTCACCTCTACAAGAAAAACAACAAGCGCACTAATTAGAAACATCATTGCCAGTATAAACAAAACAATAATTGGGGTTTTTAAGTCAACAACCCAAAGTGACCCTGAAAAAAGCGCCATGATAACGGTGCACACCATAAGCCCTGATGCCACGCATAGCCCAATCGCCCAATTGATCACCTTTACCCTGCGCCACAGCACTTTTATCTCTTTTTTGGAGCGATCTACAATGTGTGGGTCTGACAGCGTATGAATTTGTCGCTCCGCTACTCTGACTCGGTCAGATATACGCCCAAGACGAGATGACATCACATTAAGAAAGCCTGCTATACCTGTAAGTAAAAATACAGGCGCTACGGCAAATTCAATAAGTTGTGAAAGGCTAGGTATAAGTGTGTCCAACGGGTCCTCCAGCGAACAAGACTGATTCAAACTGACTTCAGGCTCAATGCATTCCTAGCTTTCCACCACAAGTAGCGGTGTGTAGCGGTTTTTGCATAGGTCATGTCGGTATATTAATGCCAATACAAAGCAAAGTGTAAGCCAATGCTTATAGCAGGTAAACGAAATGATATGTAGCAACTTACATGAGTTTAGCGGTTTTTAACCCATCTAAGTCTCAATTAGCGGTACACTAGTACTTTGAGTTACGACACTTTTTCTTCTGCATAAGGATAGATAATGCGCTTACCCTCTTTGTTTCCTATGTCTTTGTTTACCGCATCGCTTTTAACGACAATGGCAGCTGCACAGGAAGCCAATGAAATAGAGAGAATAGAGACCACATCTTCACGAATTCAAGGCCAGATAACAGCAACGGGCTATGCGGTATCATCTATTTCAGAAGAAGCGCTCTCAATGCTTTCTTTTCAGCATATACAAGAGTCGCTTAATTACATTGCGGGCGCCGGTGTTCAAAGAGGAAATGGACAGGAGTATTTGCCTGCGTTGCGCTCACCGGTTCTCACAGGTGCAGGGGCATGCGGCGGCATACTGGCCGCTGAAGACGGCATACCATTGCGCGCTGCCGGCTTTTGCAACATTAATGAGCTGTTTGAAGCGCATGGCGAGGTTGCAGAGCGTATCGATGTAATTAAAGGCCCTGCGTCTGCGTTGTATGGCTCTAATGCTATCCACGGGGTTATCAACGTGATTACACCAGACACTACGCAAGGCACTGGTCAGCTCGCTTTGGATTACGGCTCATATGGTTTTCACCGCGCTAAACTTCAACAAGGCAAAGACTTTGGCAGCAGTGGCGTGGGTATTGCTGCAAGCTTAACCCGTGACACTGGCTATCGAGATGACGAAGGTGTCGACCAAGAAAAAGTCTCGTTGCGCCACCGTATTGAGTGGGACAGCACGGTGATAACCAGCGGCCTAACCTATACACACTTAGACCAAGAAACGGCAGGTTATATAGAAGGTTTTGAAAGCTATAAAAGTACCGAGCTTGCCAGAAGTAACCCAAACCCCGAAGCGTTTCGCAATGCAAAAAGCTTAAGGATATGGAGTAAGTTCAACACGTCCTTTGATGGTGGGCATGGATTATCAATTACCCCTTACCTACGCAATCAAGATATGCGTTTTCGCATGCACTTTCTACCTGGCAAACCCCTTGAAGAAAACGCACAGAAGGGCGTAGGGGTGCTGTCGCAGTTTAATTATATCGTTAACGATTACGTTTCCTTAGATATAGGCATAGATGCCGAATACACCGAAGGCGAGTTAGTGCAGTCTCAACAAGGCGCTACCGAAGGTTCTGCTTTTTTAGTTGAAACCATACCGTCTGGTAAGCACTACGATTACGATGTAGATGCAGTGTTAATTGCGCCGTTTTTCGCTTTAAACTGGCAACACGAAAAATGGGATGTTTCTTTAGGCGGGCGCTTTGAATCGATGCAATACGACTACATCAACAATATGAACGTAGGGCGTGTGCGAGAAGATGGTACCCAATGTGGTTTTGGCGGTTGTCGTTATTCTCGCCCAGCCGATAGCAGTAACGACTTTGACAGTTTTAGCCCTAAGCTTTCTTTGCGCTATCAGCTGAGCGGGTCTACGCAATTATTTGGCGGCCTTGCGCGGGGTTACCGTGCGCCACAGGCCACTGAATTGTACCGTTTACAGCGGGCTCAAGAAGTAACAGATTTAGATTCAGTCACCGCAGATAATATCGAAGTTGGTATCACAGGTACCAATGACCGGGGCAGCTATACCCTTTCTTTCTATAGCCTTGAAAAAGATAACGTGATTTATAGAGACAGCAATTTTTT
>MDTG01322959.1_pt1 | contig 13448 bp, 12 predicted proteins | sample 811421 | NCBI WGS metagenome assembly MDTG01 (sample SAMN05326645, study PRJNA326480) | marine metagenome | isolation source: seawater | place: Pacific Ocean: South East | collected 2011 | reverse complement strand
TAGAACAAAAAAGTGATGAAAATATAGTTAATTCATCAATAATTAAAATGCACAGCGTAACAGTCTTAATTCAACAAATTTTATCAATTCTTTCAAATTTTTTAATACTATTATTTATCACTATTTTTTTGATCAATATCTTGGAAAACTTCATTATATTAGCAATAATAGTATTTGGGATTATTTATTTTATTTTAATTAATATTTTTAAAAAAATTTTAAGTTTAAATAGTAAAAATTTATCCGAAAGTTACGAGCAAAGAACAAATTTATTAAATAACTCATTAGGTTTATTTAAATTAATAAAAGTAAACAGTTTAGAAGATTTTTTTTTAAACAAGTTTACTAAAGAAGATTACAGAATTGCAAAATCACAAACAATTAATTCAATTCTAATTACATCTCCAGGAATATTAATAATTGCATTTACTATTGTTACATTTACTTTACTTATATATTTTTTAAAGATCAATGGTGTTGATTTAATTAATAAACTCCCAATTTTTGCAGCTTTAGCATTTTCAATTCAAAAAGTTGTACCACTAATGCAAAATATTTATGGTTCGAATGCTAAATTTAGAGCTAATTATTTTCAATCGATTTCTGTACTAAATTTAATTTCAAATAAAAAAAATAAAAAAAATAAAAATTCTGGAATTAAAAAAATAATTAAGAGAATAAGATACAATAATATTAATTTTAGTTATAAAAAAAAAGTTATTTTAAAAAATTTGAACTTAGAATTATATAAAGGTGATAGAATTCTAATTAGTGGGAAATCTGGTTCAGGCAAAACAACGTTAGTAAATATTTTACTTGGAATACTGGAACCAAGAAAAGGAAAAGTAAAAATAGATAATAAATTATTTTTATATAAAGATTTTAGAAAATTAAGAAATTTGTATTCATACACACCACAAGATAATTTTTTATTTAACGGAACCTTTAATGAAAATATTTCTCTAAATTCTGATGCAAAAAAAATAAACTTTAATAAGATTATTGATGTTTCAAAATATTCTGAAATATTTAATTTTATAAACAAATCAAAAAATAAGTTTAATACAGTTGTCTCTCATGCAGCAAGAAACATATCAGGAGGACAAATGCAGAGAATTGGAATAGCCAGAGGGTTATATAGAGATGCTGAAATTTACATTTTTGACGAAAGTACGAATGCTATTGATAAAGTAACTGAAATTAATATATTGAAAAACTTTCAAAAATTTTATTCAGATAAAATCTTAATCTTAATATCTCATAAAAATTTGAGTAAAAAATTTTTTAATAAACGATATCAATTAAGAAATAATAAACTATATAAACTCAATGGCTAAAAAAAATTTTATTATAATTGGTGCCGGATGGTATGGTTGTCATATTGCATTATATCTTAAAGAAAAAGGCCATAATGTTAAAATTATTGAAAAGGAAAAAGATATTTTTTTAGGATCTTCAGGATTTAATCAGTTTAGATTGCATAAAGGTTTCCATTATCCCAGATCTTCAGAAACAATTGATGAAATAAAACTTAATTATAAAAAATTTATATCAAAATATAAAAAATATATTTTTTTTCCAAAAAATAATTTTTATTGTATTGCGAATAAAAAATCTTTAATAGATGCCAAAACATATGAAACAATAATTAAATCTAAAAATCTTAAATATAGTAAGCAGTCAAAAAGTTTTTTATCAAACCTTGAAGGTATATTCATAACTAATGAAGGTGTAATTAAAAATAAAAAAATAATTAATTTTTATAAGAAACAATTAAAAGGAAATATAATTTTTAATAAACAAGTAAAAATTTTGAATGATATTAAAAAAAAATATGATTATGTTATTGATTGCACAAATAATACATTAATTAATAGGCATTATAAAAAATTTAGCTATGTTTTGACTCTTTCTGCAGTATATAAAAAGAAGAAATCAAGTTTCGTTTTTCCATTAACGATAATGGATGGTAAGTTGCCGTCATTATATCCATATGCTGATTTTAAAGATTATTTTACATTAACTCACTCAGAGTTCACCCATATAAAAAAATTTAGTAATATTAAATATCTTAAAAATTTCAAAAAAAAAATTTCAAAAAAATTTATATATAATTTAATCTCTAAAATGGAAAATAGTATTAATTTTTATTATCCTAATTTCAAAAATGATTTAATTTATAAGAATTATTTTTTATCATATAAAGTTTTACCCAATGAAATGACAGATAAACGGTCTATAGTAATCAAAAAATATGATAATGTAATTTCATGCACATCCCCGAAAATTTCAAACATTTTTTCATTCCAAGACTATATTGAAAAATTATTAAAAAATAGTTAATGAAATTTAAAAATATTGCATTGATTGGTTATACTGGATTAGTAGGAAGTAATTTTACAAATCAAATTAAAAAAAAAAATTTTAAAATTGACTATTATAATTCTAAAAATATTTCTAAAATAAATACTAAAAAAAAATATGATCTAGTATTTTGCGCGGCATTACCTGCTGAAAAGTGGTATGCTAATAAATATCCTAATAAAGATTTTAAAAATACTAATTATTTAATTAATAGTTTAAAATATTTGAATACAAACATATTTATTTTAATTTCAACAATTGATGTTAAATTCAAACACGTATATGGAAAAAATAGACTTAGACTTGAAAAATTTATAATCAAAAGATTTAATAAAAAATTAATTATAAGACTTCCAGGTGTTTTTGGAAAAGGATTAAAAAAAAATGTTATTTTTGACCTTATAAAGAAAAATAATTTAGAAAATATTTTTATAAATGATGAGTTTCAATGGTATGATCTTTCATTATTGTCTAAAGATATTTTTAAATTATTAGATAAAAAAAAATTAGGCACATTTGAGTTTTATAGTGAACCAATAAGTAATTTAGAAATAATAAAATTCTTCAAAAAAAAACATTTTTTTCCCTATAGAAAAAAACCTATCTTATATAATTTTAAGCCAAAAAACGGATATCATATAAGAAAGAAAAATATTTTAACTAGAATAAAAAAATTTATATTTAAAAATGAAATTTAAATTATCGGTATCTTTGTTAGCTCTCGAAAATTTTTTAGAATTAGAAAAATTTTTTTTAATACTAAAAGCAAATCGTATAAGATATGTTGAATTACCCATATCGAAATTACTACCAAAATACAAAATTGATAAAAAAAAAAATAAAATTATTTTTAAAAATTTTAAAAAAATATAAAATTCAAATTTCAAGCGCACAAGCTATATATTACGGAAAAAATATTAATGTACTAAATAAAATGCATCTTAAACAAAATGTTAATCATTTAAAAAATATAATTAAAATTTCAAAACTGCTAAAAATAAAAAATATTATATTTGGATCGCCATTAAATAGAAAAAAAAATAATTTATCTAATATGCAATCAAATAAAAATTTTCAAAAACTATTATCTAAAATTGACAAGATATTATTTAATAATAATATTAATTTTTTAATTGAGCCTAATTCAAAATATTATAAATGTGATTATTTAATTAATAGTGATGAAGCATTGAATTTTTTAAAAAAAAATAAATTTAAAAAAATTTTTATTAATCTTGATACGGGGAATGCTTTATTAGAAAATGATCAAACTAAAATACATAAAAAAGACAAAATATACTTTAAGAATTTTCAAATAAGTGAAAAAAATTTATCAAATCTTTCTAATAACAAAGAAAAACATAAAAAAATATTAAGAAAATTTAGTTTAAATAATAAATTTATTTCTCTTGAAATGTTAAATTTAGATATTAGAAAATTAGATGCTAACATTAAAAAATTTAAAATTATTACAAAAAATATTTAATTGAAAAAAAAAATATATAAATATTTTAATCAATTCAAGTTTAGAAATTCGGTTTTATTTAATAAAAAAAATTTTCTTAAATTAAATAATGAAACTCAATATAAAAGTCGAAGATATAGTTTTGGATCTAAAAATCATAATAAAATTTTTTATGTAATTAAAAGATCACCAGGGGCAGGGCTATTTTCTAATTTTATATTTGTATTAAAAAATATTAATTATGCTTTAAAAAAAAATTATATTCCGATAGTAGATATGAAAAATTTTCCTACGAAGTATAATGAAAAAAAAAATATATATAACACAAAAAATATATGGGAATTATACTTTGATCAATTAACAAACTATGATCTATCAGAAGTATATAGGAGTAAAAATGTAATTATTTGTAGTAACACTTTTGCAGTCTCTCTTAATGATTTCAATGATTATAATTTAAAAAAAATATTTAGAAATAAAATAAAAATTAATAATAAAATAATTGAAGAAGCAAATAAATTTTATAAAAAATATTTTTCTAAAAATAAAAAAGTTATTGGCATTCATATTAGAGGTACAGACCAAAAAATAACTCCCAATCATTATTTACCACCAACTATTTTTGACATATATAGAATAATAGAAAAAGAAATTAACTTAGATAGTAAAATAAAATTTTTTATAATTACTGAGGAAAAAAAATATTTAGAAACCTTAAAGAAAAAATTTAATAATAAAATTTTTTATTTTGATAGTTTTAGAGCAAATAAAATTAGAGAATTTAATAATTCTAAAAGAAGATTTCATAGAAATAAACTTGGAGTAGAAAGTTTAAAAGAATCAGTAGTATTTTCTTATTGTAATAAAATTTACTATTGTAAGTCAAATATACCTTTATTTTCTATTTTACTTCAAAATAAAATAAAAATTAAAAAAGAGTTATTTAATGGTATTAACTCTAAAAATCAAATATTTGCATATTATAAGTGGTACATTACAGTTTTACCAATTTCTTTTATTAAATATTTAATGTCTAAATTAGGTTTATTATGAAAATAAAATTTTATATATTAATTTTTTTTTTTATATTCCAAAATCATAATTTAGCTTTTACAGATAATTCAAATTATTATGATATTGAATATTCGCATCAGGATCTAAAAAAAATAAGTAAAATATGGGTGTATTCATCTAATGTTTTTAAAGATTCTCAAACTAAATTAGTTAGATACAAAGATAAAATAATTCACCTAGATGGGAAAAAAAATTTAATTATTCTAAGCTTATTAGATGGAAGTGAAATTTGCAAAAATATTGGAAAATCAGATAGAGCACCTTATAGAGGTATAAACCTATATATTAAAAACCCTTCAGACAATGAAATTTTTGCTGTTTTTCCAAGACATGGTGAAATTAAATTAATCAATATATTTGATTGCCGTGAAAAAAAATTACCAACAAAAATTATACAAAAAAATTTATCTGCTCCAATATTAATAAATCAAAATCAAGCAATACTACTCCCTAATGGTGAAGTTCCAACATCATATGACCTCAATACAGGCCAAGTTTTATGGAAAGCAAGTATAGATGCAAAAGATAAAATAAAATTAAAAAAATATAATAAAAATAAAAAGTTTAGCTGGGATGTATGGGGAGGAGGTGTAATTGATAAAAAATTTAACCAAGTTATATTCTCCACAGCAAATGCTAAACCAGCCTATTCTTCAAAAGGTAGAGAGGGTCCAAATCTATTTTACAATTCAATTGTTTCATTAGATATAAATACTGGAACTTATAAATGGCATTTTCAAGAAATTGAGCATGATGTTTTAAATTTAGATATGGCATCAGCCCCAGCTCTTTTTGATAAGTACAATAATTATTATGTACTTCAAGCAACTAAGTCCGGTCAACTAATTATATTAGATAGATTAACAGGCATACCTTTAGAAAAATATATTGAAAAAATATTTTATCATACTGAAGATAAAAAAATTTTTACAAAAAAAAAAGTATTTGAAAACTGGCTTCAATTTTCTAGAAATAATTTTTTAGAAAATGATATAAATAATCTCAATGACGATTTTTTTAATGAAGCTCAATCATTAATAAATAGATCAAGTATTTCAGAATATAAAAAGCTATCAGTGTCTAAAAACTACATACATTATGGTTTTCATGGAGGAAACGAATGGCCTGGTATAGGAGTTTTACCAAAAGGTAATGTAATTATTCCAGGAAACAATATTGCATGGGTTTCTAAACTTAAGGATCCATCACAGTTTGATCTTTCAAGTGAAATTTATATATTATTTAAAAATTTTTTTTCAATTTTCAACTTTGACTTTAAAAAATTTAAACAAAATGTAAAAAAAACTTTGTTTCAATTTAAGAAAATTATTAATTACAAAAAACTTAATATCGAAAAGTATCAAAGATTTGTAAATAATAAAGGAATACCACTAAATTCTCCACCTTGGGGAACAATTACTTCTATTGATATTTTTAATAAGAAAAAAAACTGGGAAATTCCTCATGGATCATATCCTCAATTAAAAAGTATATATAAAAATACTGGTAGTGAAATTTTTGGTTGCCCAGTTCTTGCAGGTAATGAAATTTTTTTTATGTCCGGAACTAGAGATAAAAAAATTTATGCATATCAAAATATTGATGGAAAGTTATTGTGGGAGGATGAATTACCATTTGTTTCATATGGATGCCCAATAATTAGCGAATATAATGGTAGTTTTTTCTTAATAATAAATGCTAGTGGAGGATCAAAATTCAGAGATGTAGAAAAAGGTGACAAAATTGTTGCATATAAATTAAAATAGACAAATGATTTATAAATTAAAGCTCAAAATAATTAATATATTAAATTTAATTTTTGGTTATCTAAATTTACATATAGATAGCACTGTAAGTAAAAATAATATTTCAAACTTAATTGATCTGATGAAAGTTAAAGACCTAGGTCATAATTTGATAAGAGTTGGATCGGATCATGATGGAGGTTATTTAATTCCAAATATATTAGATCAAATAGAAAGCTGTTTTTCACCGGGTGTAGGAAAAATATATGACTTTGAAAAACAGCTAGGTGAAAAAAAAATAAATATTTTTTTAGCAGATGGAACTATTGATAAAAAAAATATTCAAATTGATAAATTTGATTTTATAAATAAAAATCTTTCTTCCAAAAATAGCAAAAATGAAATTACATTACAAAATTGGATTGAAGATAAATCTCATGAAAATAATAAGAATCTTTTGTTACAAATGGATATAGAAGGTTTTGAGTATGAAGTAATTAGTTCTACACCCTCAGAGTATTTAGAATTATTTAAAATAATAATTATTGAATTTCATTTTATTGAAAAATTATATAATAGATTAAGTTATAATATTTTTTTAAGCTCAATAAAAAAAATTTTAAGAAGTTTCGAAATTGCACATATACATCCTAACAATTGTCATGGCTCTTACAATGTTTGTGGCGAAAGACTTCCCACAGCTATTGAAATCACGTTTTTAAGAAAAGATTTATGTTTTAAGAGTGAAAAAATTCAAAAATTACCTCATAAATTAGATAAAAAAAATATAAAGGAACTACCTGAAGTATACTTATCTAAAAATTGGTATAGTTAATTTTGTCTTTTATTTAGAGTTTCTTTAAATGTATCAAAAAAAAATTTAATTTTATTTCTTTCTTCAATCTTATTAATGTTTTTGAAATAATGTAAAAAATATATAAAAAAAATAATAATTATATTTTGACTATTATCCATTCTAATTAGCATTTCTTCTTTTAAATGTTCTATAAATTTCCACTTACTTGAGTATGATTCTCCAGTTTTCCAAATTCCTATTAATTCATTTTTTTTCGTAGAAATACCTAACATTTTATTTTTAATTATCATTCTATAAAATAAATCATAGTCAGATGAAATTTTATATTTTAAGTTATAGTTGCCCAATTTATTTTGTGATTCACTTTTAATAAAAAATCCTGAAGAATGACTACTATAAAAATCAAAATTCCAATAAATTCTATTTTTTCTATATCCATACCTTAATATTTTTTTCATCACTGAGCCAAAAATGAAATCAAAATTATTATTAATTAAATACTTATTTATTATTTCTAAACCATTGAATGTATATCTGTCCCCAGAATTTAATATACCAATGTATTTTCCATTACAAAATTTTAAACCTTTGTTTATTGCATCATATATACCTTTATCTTTTTCACTTTTATGAAAAGTAATAATATCCAAATTATTTTTTATTATATCTAAAGTGCCATCAGTAGATCCACCGTCTATAACAATATATTCGAAATCCTTAAAACTTTGGTTCTTTAAACTATTAATTGTTTCATTTAAATTATCTCTTGAGTTAAGAACGACTGTGATTATAGAGAAAAATTTTTTACTCATTTAAGTCTTTTTTAAAAAACTTACAAGATTTTTAAAACTACTTTTTATGAAATTTTTTCTCAATTTTATATTTTTTGAATATAACAATTTATTATCGTTCAATTTTGTTAGTCGTGCCATTCCTGAATCTATAAAACTAAAATCAAGCTGAAATTTGTCAAAATTTTTTGCTAGAATGTTTAAAATTTCATTAAAAGTATCATAATTTATTTTTTCAGTATATTCGTGATCACGCCAATTTCCTCGAATGTATGGTAACCAGCTAATATCATCAACATACATTGAGCCTCCAACTTTTAAATGCTCCCAGTACATATAGATAAGTTTTTTTACGTGGATAGGGTCATGAAGGCTATCAATTAAAATTATATCCAAAGGTTTGATGAAATATGTTTTTATTTTATTAATATCATCATCTCTTTTATTTAAAAAAGTCCAATTATCGTCAGTAAACAAATGTGAATAATCATCTATATCTACAGATATTAACTTTCCTAAATTTACTTTACAAAGATCCAAAAACATTTTAGTTGAAACTCCTTCTCTGACTCCAAATTCCAATATATTCAAATTTTTTTTATTTTTTTCATGTTCAAATATAAAATTTGAAATCTTTTGGCCAAATTTATTGCTAGTTTCAGACATTTTTTTACAAAAAAACTTATTTAATTATATAGATGATCAAAATTTTATAAAGAAATAATTAATTTATGGTAATTTATATTTATTATAGTAAGAGTAAAAATTATGAAAGTCTTAATTACAGGATGCGCAGGCTTTATAGGATTTAACTTTTCAAAATACCTATTGGAAAAGAAGTATAGTGTTGTCGGAATAGATAATATTAATAATTATTATTCAATTAGTTTAAAAAAAAATAGATTAAAAGAGCTTAAAAAATTTAAAAAATTTAGTTTTTTTAAAATTGATTTAATAGATCAAAATAAATTAAATAAAATTTTTAACAAAAATAAATTTACTTCAGCCTTTCATTTTGCCGCACAAGCAGGAGTTAGATATTCAGTAGAACATCCAAGTAAATATATTGATAGCAATATAATAGGTTTTTTTAATATTTTAGAAATTATTAGAAAAAAAAATATAAAAAATTTTTTTTATGCATCTTCAAGCTCAGTATATGGAAATTCAAATAACTTTCCTTTAAAAGAAAATCAAAATCTTAAACCCACAAATACCTATAGTTTAACGAAAAAATTCAATGAAGATTTATCAGAAATTTTCTTAAAGTATTATAAAATAAAACCAATTGGTCTTAGGTTTTTTACAGTTTATGGAGAATGGGGTAGGCCAGACATGTTTATCGCAAAAGCTATAGATGCAGCTTTTAAAAATAAAAAATTATTCATCAACAACTATGGAAATCATTCTAGGGATTTTACATATATTAAAGATGTTAATATAATTTTATATAAATTAATGAATCGTAAAATTTCAATAGATAATAATATAATTAATATATGTTCAAATAATCCAATAAACATAATCAAAATAGTTAGATATATAGAGAAATATTCTAAAAAAATAAATATTCAAAAAAGAAACATGCAGTTAGCAGACGTTTTAAAGACACATGGTAGCAATTACAGAATTATCAAAAATAAACTTCTTAAAAAATTTACAAATTTTGATCAAGGTATTAAAAATACCATTCAATGGTATAAAAAATATCATAAAATTTAGTATTTTTAATAATGAAAAATATTTTTTATTGGTCACCTTTTATAGGCAATGTAGCAACAATCAAAGCTGTTATTAATTCAGCATTTTCTCTATCTAAGTTTTCTAGGGGTAATTTTTTTCCCTCAATAATAAACAGCAGTGGAGAATGGAGTAAATATAAAAATGAAATGAATTTAAAAAAAATTCAAAGTATAGAGCTTCAAAAAAACTTTAAAATAGATACTAAAATTAATGGATTTTTTAGAAGTAGACTAGAATTTTTAAAAATATTTATTTATTGTTATTTTCCATTAAAAAAACTGATTAAAAAAAATAAACCTGACTATTTAATTGTTCACCTTATAACTTCATTACCACTAATTTTATATTTATTTAATAAATTTGATACTAAATTGATAATTAGAATATCAGGAAAAGTTAAATTAAATTTTTTTAGAAAAATACTTTGGAAATTTAATAAAAGAAATATTTATTTAATTACCTGTCCCACACGTCAATCATTAGAGGAAATTAATAATTTAAAAATTATAAATAGAGATAAAATATTATTTTTACCGGACCCAGTTATAAATATCAGAGCAATAAATAAAAAAAAGGGTGATCAACATCATGACAAAATATATAATAAATATTTTTTGTCTATAGGAAGATTTACAAGGCAAAAAAATCATAAATTAATAATAAATGCTTTTGCAAATTTAAGTAAAGACTTGAAAGATATACAACTGCTTATAATTGGTGATGGAGAGTTGAAAGAAGAATATATTAAAACGATCAACAGGTTAAATCTTCAAAAAAAAGTTCATTTGATTGGATTTAAGGAAAATGTTTTTCCATACATAAAAAATTCTTTAGGAATAATTTCAACATCTTTGTGGGAGGATCCAGGTTTTGTAATGATTGAAGCTGCGGCATGTAATACATTTATTATTTCAAGTGATTGCCCAAGTGGACCAAAAGAATTTATTTCCAGTAATAATGGGATTTTGTTTAAAAATAATAATTTAAATGATTTAGAAAGAAAAATTATTAAATATTTAAATTTTAAAAATTCAGAAATTTTTAAAATGAAAATAGGAGCAAAGAAACAATCAATAAACTTTACAAAATTTAGACATTATAAAATTTTAAATAAAAATTTAATTTAAAAATTTTTTTCGGTGAAATTAATTATTTTTATTGCTCTTTTTTTCCATGTATATCTTTCAGCAGTAATTAATGCATTTTTTTTTATATAATTATATTTCTTTACTGAACTAAAAATTTTATTAATCCACATTGACCATAAATCAAGTCTTGAATTATTTATTAATATAGAATTTTTTTTATGTTTTAAAATATGTTTATAAACTTTCAGATCACTTGCTAAAATTATACTTGAACTTGCTAAATAATCAAACATTTTAAGAGGAGAAATGAAATTTGCTAAATTAATATTTTTTAATCGTCCAGATATGAAATCTCCATAAGGCATCAAAGCAATCTGATATTTGGAAAGTATTTTAGGAATATTTTTATATTTAAAAAAACCAAATATTTTTATATTTTTTTGAGGTATAAAATTTTTTAAAAATTTTTTATCACCATATAAATGAAAGTTCACGTTTTTTATTTTCTTAGAAAGTTCTAAAATCAATTCTATTCCCTTTCCACTATGAAAACTTCCAACATAAACACAAGTATTCTTTAACTTATTTGTTTTTTTACTTGTTTTAAAATCATCCACATCAACAGCATCATCTAAGCAAATATATTTTGTTTTTTTTACATTAAAATTTTTAACAAGATTTTTATGTATAAAAATGTATTTTATATTATTTAAAATACCGAAATATATAAGAGTATAATACAGAACTTTTGTTAACCCAGATAAATTGTGATGGAGTTCCAAAATAATATTTTTTTTAAAAATACTACAGATAATTGCAAAAACTATACTTCTAGAAACATATAATGATTTTAAATTTAGTTTATTTTTATTTTTTTTTAATATTTTAAATGAAAAAAAAATTTTATTTAAAAAATTTAATTTTTTTTTTCTATGAAATATTTTTATTAAGTTAAATTTATTTTTAAGTTTATAATCTATTTTTAAATTTTTAAAAGAATTTTTAGAATATGGAACAAATAAATTTAAATTATAAAATTTTGAAAATGCATCACACATTTTCATTACATGAATACTATATGCTGAGGTATTAGGATAATTTACCTCACAAACATAGTTTATAATAAATTTTTTTTTCAATTATTTATTTCTTTTAGGACAATTTTAAAATACATATTCAAATTTCTATTATAATCAAATCTATATAATCTTTTATATGCATGCCTAACTTTTTTTTCATATTTTTTTTTATTTCTTGAATATTCTATAATTTTTTTGGAAAGCTGAATATAATTGCCAATTTTAAACAACTCGCCTCCTTTCCCATTGTCTAAAATTTCTTTAGGACCAGTCTTACAGTTAGTTGAAATTATAAATCTTTTTAAACTTGCTGCTTCTAACAGAACGTTAGGTAACCCTTCATATTTAGAAGTTGAAACTAGCACATCTGAGGAATTTAAATATTTAAAAGGATTTTTTTGCCAATTTAATAATTTAATCTGTTTTGACATTTTATTTTTAATTAAAAAACTTTTTATATTATCTAAATAAACTCCCCTACCTATAATTAAACATCTAAATTTAATTTTTTTTTTAATAACATTTAATGACCTTATCAAAGTCAAAGGATCCTTTTGATCAACTAGTCTTCCAATAAATATTATCTTAAGGTCTTTAAAACCTTTAAAAAAGTTATTGTGAATTTTTTCTTTGGATAATTTTTTAATAGTTTTTATATTTAATGGATTATAAATACATTGTGTATTAATTTTAAACTTATCTTTATATTCTTCTTTAAATTCTAAACTATTAACAATTATTTTGTCTGGTATTTTTAAAAAATAAGTAAATATTTTTTTTCTAAAATATCTTAAAGCCCAACCCGATGGAGAAGAATTTGATCTTACAATAACTTTAATATTAAATAATTTACAAATAATTGAACAATATAAGTTTGCTTGAAATGCGAAAACTAAATAATTTTTATTTTTTAATAAAATTTTAACTAATTCTAAAATACAAAAGAAATATTTCAATCTTCTGGATTTATAATTTTCAACGTTAAATTTTGGGTTAATTACTTTTAAAGTTTTGAATCTAGAGTTATATGATTTACTAGCAGTAATTAGTTGAGAAGATTTAAATTTTTTTCCTAAAAAGTTTGATATTATAAATAGATTTTTTTCAACGCCCCCTCCCTCAATGGAAGGCATAAAAATAATTAGATTTTTTTGCTTCATTAAATTTAAATTGTTTTAGCTGAATTTTTATTATTTTCAAATTATCGATCAATAATAGACTAAAAATGTTTAAACATATATTATAAATTAAATAAATATGTATTTTGATATTTAAAATCTAT
>MDTG01285854.1_pt1 | contig 13448 bp, 8 predicted proteins | sample 811421 | NCBI WGS metagenome assembly MDTG01 (sample SAMN05326645, study PRJNA326480) | marine metagenome | isolation source: seawater | place: Pacific Ocean: South East | collected 2011 | reverse complement strand
TCGCCCTGGGCGCGGCCCTCGGCTATCGCCCCTCGGGCGCCCCCGCGGGCCTCGGCGCGGCTGCGCCGAGCGAGCCTGCAGCGGCCCCGAGCCCGGCGAGCAGCAGCCCCGAGGCCGCTGACGAAGACGGGGTCTTCCGCCGCGAGTGGAAGATCGACGCCCCCTTCGCCTCGCCCTATCAGGTCGCCTTCTTCCCCGGGGACGACGAGCACGCCCTCGCCTGGAACGGCGACTCGCTGCGCCTGCTCCGCTGCACGGCGCGAGGCGTCGAGGGCCAGGGCCAGCTCCCTGGCGTCGACTGCCTGGCCCTCGGCGTGGGGGGCCGCCTGGCCTGTTCCCGCGGGCGCAAGCTCAGTCTCGGGACCTGGCGCGAGCCCGAGCGCTTCACCCTCGAGCTGCCTCGCAGGATCTCTGCCCTGGCTGGCGCCCAGGAGCAGGTCGCGGTCGGGCTGGAGGGGGGCACCCTGCTGGTGCTCGGCTGGAGCGGTGACGCGGGCACCCGCTTCATGTTGCCGAGCCTCAGCGCCGATGTGAGCGCCCTGAGCCTGTCGCGGAACGGACGGCATCTCGTCGCGGGCTTCGCAGAGCCGGTCAAGGAGCGAAACCTGCTCTGGATCGACCTCGAGGGCGAGCGGCGGGAGTTCTTCCGGGTGGGGTGGGGCGGCTGCCGCAGCGTCGTCGTCGACGAGAGCGGCCAGACGATCGCCGGCGGCGACGAGGGGGCGCTTCGGCTCTTCGAGCCCGAGCGCGAGCGCAGGCGAGACCTGAACAGCCACCGCTCCGGGAAGCTCCACACGGGCTGGGTCCGCGGGCTGGCCCTGCGGGGAGGGCTGCTCGTCTCGGGAGCCAGCCACGAGCGCGAGACGAGCTTCGTCTTGCACGAGCTCCTGCGCGGCCGCGTTCACGCCGCGAGGTTCGTCGACGCGGGGCAGCTCTACTCGATCTCCTTCGCGAGCTCGGGAGCACGCGCCCTGGTGGCCCTCGAGCGGGAGCTCGCGCTCGTGCGCCTGCACCTCCCCCAGCGCGCGCCGACCTCCGCCCAGGTCCAAGCCTTGATCGACTCAGGCCACTGCGAGGCTGCGCTCCCTCGAGCCCATGAGCTGGCCCGCGCGCGGGGGAACGACCCCGCGGTCCACGCGCTCCTGGCCCAGACCTGGCAGCTGCTCGGTCACCCCGGCGAGGCCGAGGAAGCTTGCGAAAGGGCCTTGGCGCTCGCGCCCACCCACCCAGGCGCCCTGCTCTGGCGAGCGCGGGCCCGCGGCTCGACGGGGCGCCGGGAGGAATCCCTCACGGACGCGCGGCGCCTGACCGAGCTCGACCCGCGCAGCTGGGAGGCGTGGTACCAGGCCGCCCTGATGCTCCGCGGTCTCCAGCGGCCGCGCGAAGCGATCGACGCCTTGACCCGAGTGATCGCGATCCGGCCCAGCATGATGGCGCTCTCGATGCGCGCGAGCCTCTACCTGCAGAGCGGCAGTCAGGACGCCGCGATCTCCGACCTGCGGGCAGCTCAGGATCTGGCCTACCACGTCAGCGACGCCTTCAACCTCTCCCAGCTCCGGGCTCGACGCGGCGAGACAGGGGAGGCGCTGCGCACCCTGAGCGGGGCGCTCCTGGTGTGCCCGGAGGAGGGGAGCTTCTTCGCCTGGCGCGGGGAGCTCTGCCTGCGCGCGCGCCGATTCGATCAGGCTTACGCCGACCTGACGCGCGCGGCGCAGCTCGAGCCCAGCTACGACCACGAGCTAATGCTCGCCTACGCCGAGGCCGAGACCGCCCGTCAGCAAGGCGCCCTGCAGCGCCTGACTCGCCTCCTGGAGGAGAAAGAGCACCCGGGGGCGTTTCAGCTGCGCGGGCTCTTGAAGCTGGCCCTGGGCGACGAGCCCGGCGCGAAGGCCGACCTCCGCCGCAGCTTGCAGCTCGCGAAGCCGGAGGAGCGCGAGCGGATCGAGGCCTTGGTCCGCGAACGCGGGCTCGACCTGCGCTGAGCCTTCGCTACTGGAGGTGCGTCTTGAAGAACTCCAGGGTCCGCTTCCAGGCGAGCTTGGCGGCCGCCTCGTCGTAGCGCGGGGTCGTGTCGTTGTGGAAGCCGTGATTGGTCTTGGGATAGGTGTGCGCGGTGTAGCGGACCTTGTGCTTCTCGAGCGCGGCCTGGTAGTCGGGCCAGCCGGCGTTGACGCGGGGGTCGTTCTGGGCGTAGTGGATCAGCAGCGGCGCGCGGATCTTGGCCACCTCCTCCTCCTTGGGCTGGCGCCCGTAGAAGGGGACCGCCGCGGAGAGGGTCGGCATGCGCACCGCGAGCTGGTTGCTGACCATGCCGCCGAAGCAGAAGCCGACCACGCCGACCTTGCCGGTGCAGCCGGGGTGGATCGCCAGCCACTGGGCGCCGGCCAGGAAGTCGAGCACCAGCTTCTCGCGGTCGAGCTTGCGCTGCAGCTTGCGCCCTTCGTCGTCGGTGCCGGGGTAGCCGCCGAGGGAGGTCAGCCCGTCCGGCGCGAGGGCGACGTAGCCGGCCACGGCCAGACGGCGCGCGACGTCCTCGATATAGGGGTTCAGCCCGCGGTTCTCGTGCACGACGAGCACCCCGCCCAGCTTCTTGCCCTGGGAGCCCTTGGGGCGCGCGAGCAGGCCCTTGACCGTCCCGTGGCCCTCCTTGGAGGGGTAGCTGACGCGCTCGGTCTCGATCCGCTCGTCGTTGGCCGGCACCTGCTGCGCCCAGGCGTAGTTGGGGCTGAGCTGGTCGAGGAGGGCGGCCGCCGTCAGGCCGCCGAGGGCGAAGCGAGCCGCGCGCTCGAGGAAGCCGCGGCGGTCGAGCTCGCCGTGCACGTAGCGGTCGAAGAGGTCGAGGACCTCGGGCGAGTAGCGATCGGCGGACGGGCGGTCGTGGCTCATGGCGCCTCCTGGGGGGCGCCGATCCTACGGGCCGGCCGGGGCCGGGAGGAGGGGGAGGTCAGCGCGACTCCCCAGCCGCCCGCAGCCAGTCCAGCAGCTCGTCGGGTCGGCTGACCACGACCTGGGCGCCGTGGGACTCGAGCTCGGCGCGGTCGCGGAAGCCCCACAGGACGCCGACGGGGACCATGCCTGCGTTGACCCCGGTCTGCATGTCGGTCTTGGTGTCGCCCACGAAGGCCACCTCAGCGGGCGCGACCCCGATCCGCTCAGCCAGCTCGAGGGCCGCGGCGGGGTCGGGCTTGGGGGGGCGCCCCGCGCGCTCGCCCTCGATCCCTGCCCAGGAGAAGCCTGCCAGGCGCTCGGCGGCGACCTGCTCGGTCATGGCGTGGGGCTTGTTGCTGCACACCGCCATCGGCAGCCCCAGCGCGCTCGCGCCCTCGAGCAGCTCGGCGATCCCCTCGTAGAGCTGGCTGCTGCAGGCGCGCGCCGTGTAGATCTCGCGGAAGAGCACGCAGGCCTCGTCCAGCTGATCCAGGCGCTCGGCGGGGAGGGCGCGCTCGACGAGGCGGACCAGGCCCTGGCCGACGAGGAAGCGGTAGTCGCTCAGCGAGTGGAGCGGGTGGCCGAGCTGCTGCAGGACGTCGTTCATGGCCCCCCCGATCTCGGGCAGGGAGTCGATCAGGGTTCCGTCGAGGTCGAAGAGCAGGGCGCGGATCGTCATGGGCCGTAGCGTATGCGAGGGGCGCCCGTCACGCCGCCGTGCCATGCTCGTGGCGGTGAGTGATTCCAGGCAGAGGGTCGGCTCCTACCTCGTGGAGGAGCAGCTGGGGCGCGGCGGCATGGGAGCCGTCTACCGCGCCCGCCACGTCCAGCTCGGCCACGAGGTGGCGCTGAAGTTGATCCTGGACCTCGAGGACGCCGAGCCCGACCTCCTCGAGCGCTTCCACATCGAAGGCCAGGCCCTCGCCCGCTTGCGCCACGAGCACCTGGTGGCGGTGCTGGACGCGGGGCGCGACGCGCGCGGGCGCCCCTGGCTGGCGATGGAGCTGGTCGAGGGCGAGGACCTCGCGGAGCGGCTGAAGCGCGAGGGCCCGCTCCCTCCTGCCGAGGCCGCTCTGCTGGTGGCTGACCTGGCCGAGGCCCTCGCCCACGCGCACGAGCGCGGGGTGCTCCACCGCGACGTCAAGCCCAGCAACGTGCTCCTGCGCGCGAGCGACGGCAGCGCGCTCTTGACCGACTTCGGGCTCGCCAAGCGCCTCGATCGCAGCGGCCGGCTGACCCAGACCGGCGAGGTCCTGGGCTCGCCGGGCTTCCTGGCGCCCGAGCAGTGCGGCTCGGGTGAGCCCAACGGCCCCGCGACGGACGTCTACGGCCTGGGGGCGCTGCTCTTCGCGCTCCTCGTCGGGCGTCCGCCCTGTCACGGCAAGGGCCTGATCCACACCCTCCACCTCGTGCTCGAGGTGCCTCCGACCCTACCTGCCGAGGTCCCGGCGGAGCTGGCGCGAATCTGCGCGCGCTGCCTCGAGAAGGCGGCCGCCGCGCGCTACTCCAGCGCCGCAGAGCTGGCGACCGAGCTGCGAGATTGGAGCGCCGCTCTGGCGCAGACGACCCCTCGGCCCCAGCGGGCCCCGCTCGCCGCGCTGGCGCTCGTGGTGGCGCTCCTGCTCGGCGCTTGGCTCGGCCTCCGAGCGGACCCTGGGGCGGTGCCTGGCCGCGCGACCTGGTCACCCCCCGCGTCGCCGACTCCCCCAGCGAGCGCCAACCCTCAGCCGAGCGCTAGCCCAGCCCCCGCGCCCGAGTCCGCCGCGCGGAGGGAGTGCCTGGTCGCCTGGAAGGAGGGAGACGCTGCGACCCTCATTCAGGCGCTGGAGCGGCTGCCGCTCCCGGAGCGCGCGCCGCTGCTCTACGAGCTGAGCCTGGACGAGCGCTCGCTGAGCGGGCCGCAGCTGGCCGCGGCTCGTCTCCTCGAGGCGCCGGCCCTCCTCGACGCCTCCGGCCAGGCTGCGCTGGCGCTGCTGCGCGCGACCTGCGCCCTGGAGGAGCAGCGTCGAAGGGGAACCGCGCAGAGCATGATCGCCTCGGTGGAGGGCGTGTTCGAGGCGCTCGAGCAGCCCTTGCCGGTCGCGCGAGACCTGCGCTTGCGCGTCCTCTTCGCGACCCGCTTTCCGATCACGCAGCGGGTGCCGCGCGAGATCGTCGAGCGACTCGCAGGCAGCGCGCTCCGGCGAGCGCGGGAGGAGCCCTGCCCCGCGTCGTTGGCCGCCTTGGGGCTGGTGTTCTCCCTCGAGCTGGATCGCGCCGCCGCGCCCTTCTTGACCCACGCCCTCTCCAGCCCCTGGGCCGAAGAGCTCGCTCCCTTGCTGCGGGAGCACCTCCAGAAGCGCTGTGCCCTGGCGCTGCTGATCGCTGGTCAGCCGCGCGAGGCGCTGCGAGTCGCCCAGACGATTCGGACCAAGGGCGCTGGCCCCGAGCTCTTGATCGCCACCTGTTACGAGGAGGCCGGCGATCTGGCCGCCTGCAGGAGGATCCTCGAGGGCTGCACCTCCGAAGCCCGGGCTCGCGAACGGCTCGGCTGGCTGGTCCTCCAGCTCGGCGACCTCGATGCGCTCGAGCGGCTGGTGGCCGAGGCACCCCAGCAGCGCGACTGGACCTCCGCAGCCCTGCGCGCCTGCCTCAGGCTGGCGCGGGGGGAGGGCGAGGGGCGCTCCCTGCGTCAGCTCCTGGCTGAGCGGCCCCGGGGCGTTCCCGTGGCCCGAGTCCTCCTCGCCGAGCGCTCGATCGAGGAGCCCGCGCTCTGTCGGGGCCAGCTCGGGCGGGCGCTCGGCCGCCGCTGCAACCCCGCGCTCATGCGGCGGATCGGGGAGGTCTATCAGGCGCTCGGCACGCCCGCCGAGGAGGGCGTGGTCGCGGGTCTCCTCGAGCAGGGCCCCGCCTGGCTGCCCGCAGCGCTGCGCACGTGCGAAGAGGTCTACGCGCCCGCCTTTCACACCCGCAAGGCGCAGCTCGAGCTGGCCATCGCCAACCTGGGCAAGTCGCCTGTCGGGTCGGGCAAGGCCGAAGCGTGGTTTCGCTACGGCCTGGCGGCCGCGCGGCGCCAGCCCCTCGACGCCGAGCTGCACCTCCTCGTGAGTCAGCTCTCCCTGACTTGGTGGCTGCGGAACAAGGCGACGCCGCCGCTGATCCCTGACACGCCTCGGTCTGGGCGAGCCCTGCGCGAAGCCCTCGTCCACCTCGCTGACGCGGGGCCGATTCGCCAACACTCCGACGCCACGATGCGCGCGCGGATCGCCGCCAACGCGCAAGCCCGCGCGGACGACCTGGCGCCCGTCGAGGCTCAGCTCGGCGCGTGGCTCGAGGCCAACCCCCAGGACTGCAAGCTCCAGCTGGAGCGTGCGCTGCTCCGCTCCCGGATCGGACTCCTCGACGAGGTGACGCAGCGCTGCTTCGCTCGCGCCAGCGACCTGGCTCGCGGGCCCTCGGAGTCGCTCTCGGTGCGGCTGGAGTGGGCGATCTTCCGCAGCCGCGGCGCCAACGGGCCGGAGCGCCAGGAGGGTCGACGCGACCTCGAGCGAATCGTCGCGAGCGGCATGCTCCCGCCACCGCTGCTCCGCCACGTCCTCGGTGCGCTCGTGTTGAGCGCTGGTCGCGAGCAGGCGCCTGCGGACGAGGCGCGCTTGCAGCGCGCGCTCGAGGGGGTCGATTCGACGGAGCGGAGCCGCTACGAAGTGATCCTCGCCAAGGCTGCCCGGCGTCGGGGAGAGCCACGGCGGGCCCTCGAGCTCCTGGCCGAGGCGCGGAGAGGCCGCGAGCTCGCTCGAGTCGCTCCGGAGCTGCTCGCGGAGCTCTGCCTCGCGCACCTGGCCTGCGAGCAGCCAGCCGAGGCCCTCGGGGTGGCCGACACCCTGCTCGAGGTCAGCCCGGTTTCGAGCGCGCGCCTCCTCCGCTGCCGCGCGCTGCGCTTGCTAGGTCGTCGGGACGAGGCGCGGGCCGAGTTCGAGCGTTTGCCCTAGCAGAGCGAGCTCGCGGCCGGCGACCTGGACTTCTACCAGGAGGAGCAGGAAGCCCTCAGCGGCCAGCCTCCCCGCAGCGAGTGACTGCCAACGCAGTTGGCAGCGTGTAAGGCGGGTTTCGACGAAGGCAGCCGGCAGCAGGGGAAGAGTCCCTGCCAGCGCACCACTTGCGCGCGGCGGAGCGCGCTTCGCAAGGAGCCGCCTCCGGAGTGAGGGGGGCTTCATGCGGCGAGCGTCGACGCTGTGCTATCTGGTGGGTGCTTGGATTACGGTCGCGGCGATCCTCGCGTTGGCCTACTTCTTCGTGCCCGAGAGCGAGCCCCTCCCCAGTCAGGTCGACGCCGCCTACGAGCCGATGCCAGCGCGACGGGATCGGGCCGGCGTCCACTATGACGAACGCGGGGCGGGCGAGGTTCCTTCCCGCGCTCCAAGTGCTGCCGCGGCGGTGACCTCGAGCGGCGCGCCCGTCGAGCTGGGCTCGAGCGTCCACGTCTCCTACGTCCCCGAGGGCCAGGGGCGCGTGCACGGCACGGTGCGCCTGAAGCGGGGCGGGAGCTTGGCCCCTGACGTCCAGCTCCGGCTGCGACGCGCTGGGCCCTGGGGCGGCTGGAGCTCCTACGGGGCAGCCAGCGACGAGAACGGCCGCTACGCCTTCGAGGGCCTCCCGGCGGGGACCTATCAGCTCGTCGCCGGCGGAGGTCGGGCAGCGATCGTGCCGCGGGTCGTGCGGCGCGGGATCGTGCTCGGCAAGGAGGGCGAGCGCCGCGTCGACGTCACGGTCGAGCAGGGCGGGCGGGTGTGGGGTCGGGTCACCGATCGCGCGGGCCAGCCGATCCCGCGGGCCAAGGTCCTGGTCGGCACCTCGGACAGCGTGGTGACCCAGCTGGCCAAGGCGGCCAAGCAGCGCGATCAGATGCTGGCCGCCATGAGCGACGAGCACGGCGACTACGCGATCTCGGGGGTGCCCCTCGAGCGCGAGTGGCGGGTGTGGGTCGACAAGGAGGAGCTGGCGCCGCTGCTGACGCCGCCCTTCGTGCTCCACGCGGCGCGCAACGAGGTCCGGATGGACGTGATGCTGCTGGAGGGGACCACGATCCGGGGCGTGGTTCAGACTCCCAGCGGCGAGCCCGTCGCGCAGGCCGAGCTGGCTTGCCTGCCCCGCTTCGGCTCGCTCCTGAGCCCCATGCGCCGCGCCAAGACGGCGCGCGACGCGCGCTCGGACGAGCAGGGCCGCTTCGAGATCAGCGGGCTGCCGGCGGGCGACTACCAGATCATGGGCTTCCACAAGGGCTACCGGGTCAGCCTCAAGGGCAAGCCGGTCTACCCCGACGGGGTCAGCGACATCGTGGGCGTGCGAGTGGTCCTCGAGCCGGCCCTCGGCGAGGGGAACCACGCCGTGTTCGGCCAGGTCGTCGACGACGCGGGGCGCCCCGTGGAGGGCGCGCGGGTCGGGCTGTTGCTCGTCAGCGGCGCGTCCTTGGGCTTCGGCGAGAGCTCGGCCACGACCGACGCGCGGGGCAGCTTCCGCTTCGGCGAGGTGGGCGCGGGGACCTTCCTGCTGGTGGTCCACAAGGAGGGCTTCCGCCGCCGCACGGTCGAGGGCGTGCGCGTCGACCGCTCGACTCGGGTCGCGCTGGTGCCCGAGGCCCGCGTCGAGGGGCGCGTGGTGTTCCCCGAGGGCAGCGCGCCGAGCGCCTTCACGGTGCGGGTCCTGCGCTGGGAGCCCGCCGAGGGCGCCAAGCGCGAGCTCTTCGCGCGCCTCGAGTCGCGGACCCGCTCGCAGACCTTCTCGCCGGAGCAGGGCGGCAAGTTCAGCCTCAGCAGGGTGCCCCCCGGCGAGGTCGTGCTCGAGGCCAGCGCCGCTGGCCTGGCGCCTGCGCGCAAGGAGGTCCGCGTGGCCGAGGGCGCGACCGTGAGCGGGGTCAGCCTCCGCCTCTCGCGCGAGGGCGCGGTCGTGGCGGGGCGCGTGACCGACTCGGGCGGGCGCCCGGTCGCCGGCGCCGAGCTGGTCCTGAGCGAGGGCGGCGCGGGCGGCGGCCTGCTCGGCCTGCTCCAGAGCGGCCCCCAGGGTGAGGTGACCCGCAGCGACCAGGAGGGCCGCTTCCGCTTCGAGCGCCTGGCCGACGCGAGCTACGGCCTGCAGGTCAGCCACCCCGACCACGCCCCGGCCCGGCTGAGCGGGCTCATGGCCCAGGCCGATCAGCCGCCGGCCCGAGCCGACGTCACGCTGCGGAGCGGCGGCGCGATCGAGGGCACGACGCGGCCCGGCGTGATGGTCACCCTGGCCGGCGAGGGCTACAGCGAGGTCGTCGCCAGCGACGAGGAGGGCCGCTTCCGGCTCGAGAAGGTCCCGCCCGGCAGCTACCTGGCGCGGGCGGTGGTGACCAAGGAGGACCCGACCCAGGCCCCAGAGATCTTCCGCAGCCGGGTCCAGGTCCTGGAGGGCCGGACGGTCCAGCTCAGCCTGGCCGAGGCGCCGGCGGGCGTGACCTTGCGCGGCAAGCACACGCCCGCGCTCGAGGAGGGCTCGCTGGGCATGGTGCTCTTGCTCCTGCCGGGCTCTCCCTCGCCCGACCCCAGCAGCCTGCTCTGGGAGGGGGACCCCGGCGTCAACGACGCCGAGGCCAGCCGCTACGTCGTGGGCGAGGCGCTGCTCCAGCCCGACGGCAGCTACGTGATCCACGACGTGCCGCCGGGGCGCTACGCGCTGGCGGTCTACGAGAACTCACTCCTCCGCAGCCTGAGCGGAGAGCAAGCGCGATTGATCGAGCGAAGGGAGCTGCGGGTTGACTGAGTCCACCGTCGATATCAAGGGGCTGAGGGTCGCCTACGACGACTTCGTCGCCCTCGACCTCGAGGAGCTGAGCCTGGGCCGCGGGGCGATCGGCCTGCTCGGGCCCAACGGCGCGGGCAAGAGCACGCTGCTGCGCACGATCCTCGGCTTCCGCCGACCGCGGCAGGGCAGCGTCAAGCTCTTCGGCCTGGAGGTCAGCGAGCACCTGCTCCAGATCCGCCAGCGGATCGGCTACGTGCCCGAGAACGACGTGACCAGCCCGAGCAGCAGCGCGGTCAGCTTCGTCTCCTACTGCGGCGAGCTGTGCGGCATGTCCCGCACCGACGCGCTGCAGTCGACTCACCAGGTGCTCAACTACGTGGGCCTGGGCGACGAGCGCTACCGCAAGATCGGCACCTACTCCCTCGGCATGCGCCAGCGGGTCAAGCTGGCCCAGGCCCTCGTGCACGATCCCGAGCTGGTGTTCCTCGACGAGCCGACCAACGGGCTGGACCCCAAGGCGCGCCTCGAGATGCTCCGCCTGATCCGCGAGCTGGCGCACGAGCGCGGGGTGACGGTCGTGCTCTCGACTCACCTCCTGCCCGACGTGGAGGCGATCTGCGACGAGGTGGTCGTGATCGCGGCCGGCAAGAAGCGGCGTCAGGGGCGGCTGGAGGACCTGCTCGCCGCCGCCAATCGCCGCTACGAGGTCGGCTTCGTGGGCGACGCCGAGGCGGTCTCGCGCGCGCTCGATGGCGCGGGCTTCGCCGCCCGCCCTGGCCGCGAGGGGCGGCTCGAGCTCGAGCTGGGCGAGCACCGCTCGCCGAGCGACGTGGTCCTGGCCGTGCGCGAGGCGGGGGCCGAGCTGCGTCACCTCGGCCCGGTCACGCAGCGCCTCGAGGAGGTGTTCCTCGCGGCCGTCAAGGAGCAGGAGGTGGCCCGTGCCGGTGTTTGAGCAGAGCTACCCGAGCTGGAGCCCCAGCCGGGGGACGCGGATCCGCTGGCTGCCGGTGGTGCGCCGCGAGCTGCGCCAGCTCTGGGAGCAGAAGCCCTTCAAGATCCTCTTGATCGTGGCCCTCTTCCCGGCCGTCGTCCATCTGCTGCAGATCTACTCGGTCAACAAGATCGCGGCGGAGCCCAACGGCGACCTGGCGCGGGCGCTCAACCACGTGGCTCTCTCGATCGACGCCGAGTTCTTCTTTCGCTTCCTCTACGTGCAGACCTACTTCGTGTTCGTGCTCCTGCTCTACGCCAGCTCGGGGCTGATCTGCGACGACGTGCGCCTGAACCTGGCCGAGGTCTACTTCAGCAAGCCGCTCACGACCCGTGACTACTTGCTGGGCAAGGTCACGACCGTCGTCGGGCTGGGGCTCGCCTACACGGTGCTGCCGGCGCTCTTCCTCTTCGCCTCGCACGCCATGATGGTCCCCGAGTCGAGCTTCCTGCGGGACCACTGGTGGGTGCCGCTCTCGGCGCTCGGCTACGGCTGCTTGATCGTGCTGCCGACCGTGCTGGTGACGCTGGCCTGCTCGTCCCTGACCAGCAGCCGTCGCTACGCCGCCGCGGCCTTGATCACCCTCTTGGCTGCCAACGCCTTGATCGCCGAGCTGCTCTCCGACGTGCTGAACCGGCGCGCGGTGAACGTGATCAGCATTCCGCAGTCGATCTTGAGCGTGGGCGAGGCCCTGTTCGGGGTCGAGCGCTACCTGCCTTTGGACTGGTCCTGGCCCTTGGGGGTCGTGACGGCGGTGACCACCGTGGGGCTGGTCGTCTTGACTCGACGGATCCAGCGCGTGGAGGCCGGCCTGTGAGCATTCTCGTGACCCGCTCCCTCTCCAAGTGGTTCGGAGAGGTGGTCGCCCTGAACGGAATCGACATCGAGATCGGCCCTGGGATCACGGGGATCCTCGGTCCCAACGGCGCCGGCAAGTCGACGCTCATGAACCTGACCACGGGGCAAATGAGCCCCAGCAAGGGCAGCCTGACGCTCTTCGGGCGCTCGCCCCGCAACGACCTGAGCGTCCTGCGACGGATCGGCTACTTGCCCGAGCAGGACCGGTTCTGGAACGAGGTCAGCGGCTACGAGTTCGTGACTCGCCTGGCGGGGCTGAGCGGCATGTCCATGCGCGAGGCGCGGCAGCGGGCCGAGCGGGTGATCGCGCGCGTCGGGTTGGCCGAGCGCTGCCACACCCCGATCGGCAGCTACAGCCGGGGCATGCGCCAGCGGATCAAGCTAGCTCAGGCGCTCGTTCACGACCCCGAGCTCCTGCTCCTCGACGAGCCGCTGACGGGACTCGACCCGGTCGGGCGTCAGGAGACGATCGATCTCCTGCGCGAGCTCGCCGACGAGGGGCGGACGATCATCGTGGCCAGCCACGTCCTGCACGAGGTGGAGACGCTGACCCAGGACGTGATCCTGCTCGTCCGCGGGCGGGTCTTGGCTTCGGGGCAGGTCCGCGAGATCCGCGGGCATATCGAGGCCTTCCCGCACACGATTCTCTGTCGCTCCAGCGAGGCCCGCGCGATCGGGCGCCGCGTCGTGCAGACCCCAGGCCTGATCGGCCTCGAGTTCAGCCCCGATGAGCAGGGCGTCACGATCAAGACCCAGGACCCGGGCGCGGTCTACTCCGTGATCAGCGACGCCGTCGCTGGCGGCGAGGTGGTGGTCGATCGTCTCAGCGCCGCCGACGACGACCTCGACGCCGTTTTCCGCTACCTGGTCCGCTAGAGGAGGCTCCATGAACGCCACGACATACTTCTGGTCCTCCCTGGCCTCCGCCCGAATCAGCGCTGCCCTCTTGCTGCGCAAGCGCCGGATCCTGTTCCTGGGCCTGCTGGTGCTCCTACCCTCCCTGCTCCCGGTGGTGGTCGCCATGCTGCGCGGGCCCCGCAGCACGGCGACCTGGGGCCTCGACCTCTACGCGGTCGTCGCCGAGTACGGCTTCCTTTCGACCCTGGCGCCCCTGGCGGCGATCCTCCTCGGCACCTCCCTGGTCGGCGACGACCTCGAGAACGGCACGGCGCCCTTCCTGCTGACCCGCGCGGCCCCTCGCTCCGCGATCGTGCTCGGCAAGTTCGCCGCCTACATCGGCGTGACCGCCCTCGCTTTCCTCCCTGCCATGGCCCTGACCCTGGCTTCGGTCGTGCTGACGGCCCCCTCCGCCGTCGACCTCAGCCAGGCCCCCGCGCTCTTCGCCCAGACCTACAGCGTCGTCGTCCTGGCCCTGGTCGTCTACGGAGCCCTGTGTTGCCTGCTCGGCACGTTCACGAGTCGCCCAGTGATCTACTCGGTGATGTTCGTCTTCGGCTGGGAGCCTCTGACCCGCGTGGTCCCCGGCTACGTCGACTTCCTGACCCTCAAGAAGCACCTGCTCGCCCTGTGGCCCGTCGTCACCGTCGGCGCGGTCGACCGCTCGGTCGAAGTGACCCGCAAGGTGATCGACGTCAGCGTGCCGGAGGCCAGCTTCACCCTCGCGTTGGTGGTCGCGGCGCTGATCGGCTTCACGACGCTGACGCTGCGGCAGAAAGAGTTCGTGCGAGGCCAGAACCTGGGGTAGGCAGCGAAGCGGCCGCGCGGGGTGCTTGGCACAACCGAGAGTTGTGCCAAGCCCCCGCCCGCCGCCGCGCCGCCGAGCCTGGCCACCGCCATTTCGCAGCCCCGCGAATGCTGGCTCGCCGACCTGGCCGTACGTAGCGGCAGCCCCGACCCGAGGGCCGGAGCTGCCTGGCGTCGAGCTTGTGGGAGAAGGGCGAGTGCTCGACTGGCTCGCGGGCTGGCC
>MDTG01198914.1_pt1 | contig 13448 bp, 11 predicted proteins | sample 811421 | NCBI WGS metagenome assembly MDTG01 (sample SAMN05326645, study PRJNA326480) | marine metagenome | isolation source: seawater | place: Pacific Ocean: South East | collected 2011 | reverse complement strand
TGTTCTTGTGTTCAAATGTATTCATGTACCCGAGACGCCGGGCAAGTGACCGCAACCTGCGGTTCAGCAATACTGAACTCCCGGCCGCAGCAATGTGTTCAGGTCCCGCTTGAGCGCCGCAAAGAGCGCCGTCGCATGCGCCATCAGGCTGCCTCGACCGGCACGAACATCCGAGAGAGCCAAGCGCATGACCTCGATTTTTCGCTTATCGATCGAATAGATGAGATAGAGATCTGTCCCTTGGCGGATCATGTGAGGGTAAAGCAGTCTATGCATGCTACTTAGCGTCCATTCCGACAACGTGGTGACACGCAGCACCCGGTCTATGCTGCCATCAACCTCGGCGAGCGCGAGATGCAGGATGCTACGTTCCCGCGCCGGTTCAAAATTTCCCGAAAGCAGCAAGCTGTCGGGATCAAGCCGCAGCGGAAATGTTTTGCTGCAATTGTTGGGGAGCGCCACCGCTGCGGGCTTTGTCCAGCCCTGCGCCCTCAACCGACAAGAGTGATAGAGGCGCCTGTCCAGACCGTTGTTGCGGAAGAGGACACATAGCCGCCCGTCCCCGGCCGTGAACATCGCGGGCTCGTCTGGTCTGAACCCGCCTTCGCTATCCCAGGCGAATTCATGGGCCGACATCCAGCCGCGTCCAGTCGCGTCTGATGCAAGCAGACTGCTTTCGAAACGAGACCGGTGAGTGGTGTCGCGGCTCGGCAGATAATATACCCCGTCTTGGGCAAAAGGCGGGTAGTTGGTGATGGTGTCCTGCAGCAGCGTTTCCGCCCTTTGCCAACCGGGCTCGCCTTTCTCCATCAAGAGCGTTCGGGTATGCTTTGCCGCACCGAATGCGCCCCCAGTGCCGCGAAACTCGGCGATTATCGCCACAAGCCGTCCATCGGGATGCGCCCAGAAACCGCGCGCGATCAGGCCATGGTCCTCCGAGCGGGGTGCCGACAATAAACGCGGTGCGCTCCAGTTCATCCCGTCGGGCGAAGTGGCATAGCGCACCTCCTGCCCCGGTTCGTCCTCGACCGGTGGGCCCGAACTCCACATAGCCCAGAAGGTCGTGCCGTCGTGATGCAGATAGGCGTGGTTCTGATTGCCCAGATCGTCACGCGGCGGCGCGATCACTGTCGTATCGCCGGTGATCGCGCCGAACCGTTGCGCCGTCAGGGTCAGCGGCGCGTCGGGTGACACATCGGCCCGCGCGACGACGGGCACACGGGTCAGATGATGCCAACCCAGGACACCTCCACCGATAAGCACGACCAGCGTCAGCATCACTTCACGCCTCATGCCGCGTAATACTCCCGGTACCACGCAACGAAATGCCGCACGCCTTCTCGGAACGGCGTTTCCGGCTTGTAGCCCGTCAGGTGCTGCAAGAGCTCCGCATCGGCCCATGTCGCGGGCACGTCACCGGTCTGCATCGGCATGTAGTTGCGGATCGCCTCGCGACCCAGTTCCTCCTCGATCGCCTCGATGAAATCCATCAGGCGAACCTTGTCCGAATTTCCGATATTGACGACGCGGAACGGCGCCACCGGGCTGAGGCTGTCCCCGGGTGGGATGTCTTCGGCGCTTACAGGGCGCAGGGGCACCGCGTCGATCAGACCACGAATACCGCGCACCAAGTCCTCGACATATGTGAAATCACGCCACATCTCGCCATTGTTGTAGATATCAATCGGCGTGTTCTCGAGAATGCCCTTGGTGAACTTGAACAGCGCCATGTCAGGCCGCCCCCAGGGCCCGTAGACGGTAAAGAAACGGAACATTGTCACGGGCAGATCGTGGATATGGGCCCAGGCATGCGCCATGCTCTCGTTCGCCTTCTTGGTGGCGGCATAGATGGTCAGTTGCGTGTCGGCCTTCTCGATCTCTGTAAAGGGCATCTCTTCGTTGGCCCCATATACAGACGAGGTCGAGGCCATCAGCAGATGCGCCACACCGGCACGGCGCGCGGCCTCCATCACGTTGAACGTGCCAATCACGTTGGCGTCTATGTAGGCGCGCGGATTCTCCAAGCTGTAGCGCACCCCGGCCTGCGCAGCGAGATGCACGATCACGTCCGGCGCAAAATCATCGACCGCCGCATCCAGCGCGACCTGATCCTCCAGCATCGCCTCGGTCATGGTAAAACTCTGGCTCTGCAACAGCATCGCATGGCGGCGCTGCTTGAGTGTGACGTCATAGTAGTCCGTCATTCCGTCAAAACCATGCACGACGATGCCCTCGGCCAACAGCAGCCGCGCAAGATGAAAGCCGATAAACCCGGCGGTACCGGTGATGAATACCCGTGTCATGCGATCCTTTTGATCCTTTTGTTCCATGTTAACCGACCCGGGTCAGCACGCCGTCACCCCTTGCCCAAGGGCAGATGGTGGGGCACCGTGCCCGGCTCCAACTCTTCGCGAAGCGCGTCTATTTCGGCGCGCAACGCCTCGTATTCGGCCAGCTTGTGATGCAGAAACGTTCGTGTGAGCAGCGCCTTGGCGGTCATGCCCTTGGGGGTCAGCACATAGGCATACCGAAGGCGGTTCTGCGCGGTGCGAAAGTTCTCGGCCTTGACCAGCCCCTTCTCGACCAGCGCACGCAGCAGGTAATTGATACTGCCAAGCGCCACGCCCAGTTCGCGCGCGATCTCGCGCTGTGTCATGTCGGGATTATCCGCCAGCAGGCGCAAAACACGGTAGCGCGCCAGATCGCGGGTCTCAGTGGCCATGAGCTGCCTGTCCGAAAATGGCGCACGACCTGAGGCAAGCGCTGTCAGACCAGAGCGCCGCACGGCCATCCGAATCTCTCGAACACCGTAAGAAACTGTTCATAAACACTTTTTTTAGACGCAATGTCATCTCTACGTCACCGATAGCAAAGATAGTCAAATGAGGGAAGCGCCGAGACCAGCCCGCGTGGCGCCTGCCCGAGCGACTATTCGTTGACCTTGGAGGCAATATTGTTCACTGAGTGAACGCAACGGACCGAAGGAGCTGTCATGTTATCTATCCGTGATGACCGTCCGGAAGATGTCGCCTGGCATCTTCTGCTCTGCCGTCCCAATCAGAATCATATCGCGGCGCGGAGTCTGGCGCGGCTCGATGCCGATCTGTTCATGCCGTGGCATCGCACCACGCGCCGCTGGCGCGGGCGGGTCAGCGAAACTCTCGCACCGGTATTCGCGGGCTACGCCTTTGTCGGGATATCCCCGGCCCGACCCAACTGGTCGGCGCTGCGTACTGCCCCGGGCGTGGCACGCATAGTCAGCGGCCAAGACGGGCAACCGGCGCGGGTGCCACGTACCGTGGTCGACGGGCTGATGCGGCGCTGTGACTACGATGGGGTACTGCGCCCCGACTACGACCTGAAGAGTGGCGACCGGGTGCGGGTGACATGCGGCCCCTTCGCCGAGTTCGTCTCGACCGTCGAATCGATCGACGCCGACCATCGGGTCTGGCTGCTGCTCGACATGCTCGGTGGAACGCGCCGGGTGCAGGTCGATCAAACGATGTTGCGCCGCCGGGCCTGACCGGTGCATCGCGGGCTTTTCCCGGATAGCGTCCCGGCGTAAAACCCCGTCGGAGCAGAGCGATCAGTACAAGGCCCACGCATGCATATCCTGATGACCGTCAACGCCACGTGGAATATCTGGAATTTCCGCCGCCCGGTCCTGCGCGCCCTGCTCGAAGACGGGCACAAGGTCACCATCCTCGCGCCGCATGACGAGGCTGCCACCGACGTTGCCGCGATGGGCGCGCGCCTGCTCCCGCTGGAGATGAACGTCAAGGGGCTGAACCCGCTCGAAGACATGCGCCTGCTGTGGCGATTGCGGCGAATCTTTGCAGCAGAACGCCCGGACGTAATCCTGGGCTATACAATCAAAAACAACATCTTCGGCGCGATGGCGGCACGGCGCTACGGCATTCCGTTCATCCCCAATGTCACCGGTCTGGGAACCGCCTTCCTGTCGGGCGGTACGTTACAGCACGTGGCCGAGTCGCTCTACCGCCGCGCCTTTGCCGGGCTTGACACGGTGTTCTTCCAGAATGCCGACGACCGCGCACTGTTTCTCGACCGGCACCTCGTAGAGCACGCACAGGCCCGGCTCTTGCCCGGGTCCGGCATCGACCTCGCACACTTCGAGGCAAAACCCCTGCCCGCCCCCGACACACCACCAGTCTTTCTGATGATCGCGCGACTGCTGCGCGACAAAGGCGTGCTGGAATATGTCGAGGCCGCCCGTGCCCTGCGCCATACCCATCCCGAGGCGCGCTTTCACCTTCTGGGCGCGCTCAATTCCGAGAACCGCACCGCCATCGGTGCCGACACCGTGCGCGGCTGGCAGGATGACGGGTTGATCCACTATCTTGGCACGGCCCCCGATGTGCGCCCGCACATCGCGCGGGCCACCTGTGTCGTCCTGCCCTCCTACCGCGAAGGCGCGCCGCGCACCCTGATCGAGGCCGCGGCAATGGCACGGCCGCTGATCACCACCGATGTCCCCGGCTGCCGCTCTGTTGTCGAGCACGCGCGCACCGGGCTGCTCTGCGCCGTACGCGACGGCCAGAGCCTCGCCGACGCTTGCCGCGCATTTCTCGACATGCCGCAGCAGGACAAGATCGCGATGGGCCAGGCCGGGCGGATCAAGATGCAGGACGAGTATGACGAGGCGCTTGTCGTCGCCGCCTACCGGGCAGCCATCGACCGCTCCGCGCACGTCAGATTCGGGGCGACCACCACTGCCAAAATCAGCCCGCAAACACCGCCGAGCGATCCGCCCTTGCACGGTTAAGCAGCATGATCTTGCCGAACACACCGGATCGCGCGAAATTCATATCAGAGCGCAAGAAAACATCTTCATCCGTACTTTCATCTATGTTAGAAGTTCCCCAAGTCATAAAGGAGTTCGTGATGAAACGCACTGTTACAGCAATTGCATTTGCCCTGACCGCTGCTGCCGGATCTGTATCGGCACAACAAGTCGACTGTTCCGTTCCTGCCAATGCAGAAACTGACGCTTGCCTCAAGCTGCCCACCGTGAGCTCGCAAGGCTCTGCCGGTATCGGCGTTGCCCCGCTGATCGCAGGGGCGATCGGCATCGCGGTAATCGCAGGCGCGCTGTCGTCGGGGTCGTCGGGCTCAAGCAACGGCACCAACTAAACATTTTTCGGCAGATGCCCTGAATTTGGAACAGCCCGCCTTTTGGCGGGCTTTTTCATGGTGCCCATGTAAGGACACCGCGACTGAACCTACCGCAGCACCACGCGGGTGGAAATCGCGCCGACAACCGGGCCAGCCCATTGCCGGGTCTGCAGGATGGTTCCCGCCTCCACCCAGTAGAGGTTGAAAAACTCGTCATCCAGCGACCGGCAGGTTTCGCGCATCAGAACGGTCTGCGCCACCCGCGCGCCAAGATCGGTCTCGCGTGGGCCGCGCCGCTCGATCACGCAGACATAGCTACGCGTGACCGCCTGATCCTCACCGTCCAGATAGGTGTGAAAGCGTTCCACCGTGCCCTCGCGCCCGGAACGGACCAGCGCCAGAGACTGCGAGATATCAGAGGACAGCCAGGCCTGCTCCAGCCCGCGCGTGCCGCGCAGCATGTTTTTCTGGGTGATCAGTGACGCGCCATCCGCGCTGAGCCACGTCACCACACCGTCGCGCTGCGTCTCCTGCACGACCGCTGTCTGGATATCGCGCTCCACCAGGCTGATCTGAAGCAGCGGCTGCCCAGAACGCACCAGTGCAGTAAAGCGTGCATCGGTCTTCGGTCCGCTGATCGCACCAAGCGCCTGACTGACATTGCCTTCGGGGTCGACCAGTTGATCACAGCCCGCGACCGACAGTGCGGCAACCACGCCAAAGAGCATGCGGCGTATCATCGGAAGAACCTCCCCCATCCATCCTGGAAGGATTGCGCACGGTAGTCGCGCGAAATGTCATAGAGCCGGTCCGGCACCTCCAGACGCGCGCCGCCGTCCCGCAACAGCGGCCGCAGCGTATTTTCCACCATTTCGCGCGACGGGCGTCCGGTGAGCCAGGACACTGGAATCTCGAAGGTCAGGCCCTTGTCGAATGACCCCTCACCAAACTCGTCGAAGGACACATCGGTAAAGGTCACGAAACCGCCGATCTTGAACCCGTTGTCGAACTCGCGCTTGATCGTGAAGGTCGCCCCCCAATCCTTCGCGAGGTAGCGCCCGGCATCGACCTGCGCGAAAAATCCGTTATTAAGTTCGTAATAGGCCGACGCGTGACCAGTGACGACATCGTAATCCTGAAACCCGAACAATACGTCGAAATCGCGCTGTCGCGCATAGTTGACCTCGACCCCGAGCGCGAGCCGGCTGTCGACGGGATGCCAAAGCAACTCCCCCGAGATGCCGCCGAACATGGTTTCGAGATAGCCGCCACTGACCCGCCCGAACAAGTCCTTTCCGGGGCGGAACAGGTAGGTTGCCGTCAGTTCGGTGATCTCGAGATCGGATTCCTGAGCATAGCGGAACGCCTCGGAGCGAACACGTGGCAGAACCGAGTCGGATTCCCGGTCCGTGTCCTCGATGGTGCCCAGCAGAGGATAGCGCAAGACGGTGCCGAATTTCAGCCCCGGAACAGGCTTGTAATCCAGCCGCAGTTCCGGTCCCACCTCGTAGCGCAGCGGCTCTTGCGGATCAAAGAACGACACGTTGAAGAACGGAACCAGTTCGGCGGCGAAGTCAGGATAAATTCCAGGGTCCAGCGCCGGGCGCCGCTGGCCCGCCGCGTCCTCGATATCGGCGCGCGCATAGCTGCGCCATGCGCCGTCGAGATCATGCTCCAATTCATAGAGATCGGCCCGTGCGAGGGTAACACGGCTCAGGGGCACGCCTTCGGTCTGGAACACGATCTCGAAGGTGTCGACCTGCGACGGCAGAGTGTTGGCCATCACCCGTGCGGTGCGTCCGGCAGCCTGTGCTTCGTTGCCCCAGCGATTGTTCTGCACCCGCACCACGGCTCGGCGCGGGCCGAGATCGGCCCCATCGAGACGAATACCCTGCTGTTCCAACCGCGTTTCCAGAACGTCCCGCGCCTGCTCTGTGCCGCCGGTTTCGGGCAGGTTCCAACTGGCCGCCGCGACGCTGGTCCGGGGCGCCAACGCAGGCCCGCCGCCTTCTATGCCGCCCGGATTGCCGGGCCGTGTCGGGTTGAACAGATAGCTGAGCTGGAGCCCCACCTCCTCACCGCTTAGCACGTACCCGGTCAGGTCGATCCCATTGTCGAAACTATAGGTCAGCCCCGCGTTCCAGCCGCCGGTGATCGTCTCGGCCCCGCGGGCCCGCTCTTCGTTGTAATTGTCTGACGAGAATTCCGCATTCAGGGTCAGTCGTTCGGTGACATCCCAGCCGATACCTCCGAAAAAGCCCATATCCCCGCGAAACCATGCATCAGGGTCTAGCGTGCCGCCGGTCCGTGCGCCCACATCGCCGCGCGCCGGGCGGGTCTCAAACCCATCGTCAATCACGCCAAGCGGGTTGGAGACACCGCCACGCCCGCCGAGACGCCCCCAACCGACACCACCTGAAAACCGCAGGCCAGGCGCAACGGTCTTGGTCGCGACGATGTATTCGCTGCTGAACACCCCGGTGCCGACGATGTCGCGAAGCCCAAAAAGGATCGCCGGGCGGCGCTCTGTTTCCTCGGCCAGCAGGATGTTGACATCGAAAGAGCGGTCCGCACCGCGCTCGCCGAACACACCGAAATCGTCAATCAGCGAGTAACGAAAGGTCGCATTTACGCGCGGCAATACCTGAAAGGTCAGCGAGTGGCGCTGCGTGTTGTTGAACCAGCTTGACGTGAAGGTCAGGTCGTTCTCATCCAGCATCTCGGCTGTCGGTGTCTCGACAAGACCGGGCGTGCCATAGGTCGTAAGGCTTTGCGCCAGGGCGACAGTCGAAACCGATGCCGCCAAACCGTTTGCCATGACAAGGGCTATTGCACGACGCGACATTTGGGTTCACCCTCCCCAGTCAGAGCGCAACCGCACGAACGGCGGCCCTGCGCACGCAGTTCTGTTCAAATGATCAATCGGCATAATATTTCGTTCCATAGGCCCCATAGGCCCCGTAGCGGCCGCCATACCCATAGCGCTTCATGCCCTTGGAACTAATCTGGCTGAGTACGAAACCCGTCGGACGGATATTGGACGCTTTCATAAGCCGCATCGACTCCGAGATCTGCGCATGGCTGGTGCTGTCCCACTTTACTGAGAAAAGCAGCGCATCCGCGCTTTGCGCTATGATGCGGGCGTCCGGTACCACAAGAACAGGGGGCGTATCGATGATGATCGCGTCGTAGGCCTGTCGCAGTTCGCGCAGGAAGTCGCGGAATTTATCGGAAGAGAACAGATCGGCGGCATTCACGCTGCTCTTGTCGCCGGGCAAGATATCGCAATCAAGCTCCTGGGGGCGGAAGACCACCTCGTCAAAGCCGCGCTCGCCCGTGAGGATCGAGACCACACCATGCTTGGGCACCTTGTCAAAATATTCGTTCAGGGTGCGCCGCCGGATATCTCCCTCGACCAACAGCACCTTCTTGCCCATGCCGATGAAGTTGTGCGCAAGCGCAAGCGCGTTGGTGGTCTTGCCCTCGCCCGGGACAGATGATGTCGACACGATCACCTGCGGCGGGTTGTCGATATTCGACAGCAGCAATGACGTGCGCATGTTACGCACCGCTTCCATAGCGGCAGATGTCGGCTTGTCCTTCATGTATTTCAGGATATCAACACGCTTGCCACCTGGAATCACCGGCAACTGGCCCAGAACTGACATGCCGGTAAAGCGTTCCAGTTCGTCCGCCGTGCGGAACCCGGTATTGCGCACCTCGCGCAACAGGATAACGCCGATCCCGGCCACCAGCCCAAGCAGCCCCATGAGGGCCATGTTGCGCGTAGTGTTGGGAAAGGACGGCCCGCCGGGGATCACCGCACTCGAAAGGACCCGGCTGTCGGCCTGCTGTATGCCCTGCTGGGCAGAGGTCTCTTTCAGACGGGTCAGGAAATGCTCGTAGAGCAGCCGCGTCGCTTCGGCCTCTCGGGTCAATTGCTGCAAACGTATCAGGTCTTCGCTCTGGGTATCAAGCCGCTCCGACAGCGTCTGCGCCGACTCCTCCAGAGCTGCCAGTTGCTGCGTGGCACGCATCAACTCGGCCTCGCGCTGCGCGAGGGTGCGCTGGAAGCGCTGGTCAAATGCCTGCGCGGCCGCGTCGCCGCCGTCATCGAGTTGCAGGAACAAACGGGTCAACTGCGGATCATCGGCGATATCAGCGCGCGCCTCGCGCGTTTCGGCGGCGCGCAACTCGGCCACGGTCTGCTCCAGAGCACTCTGGCTCTGGCGTAGTGGTTCAATCCGGTCGCGCGTGTCCTTGAGCTGTCGTTCAAGCGCACGCAGCCCCTCCACCGACACGAGATCGGTTCGCGAATTGAACTCTGAAACGGCCTCTTCCGAGCGTTCCAGCGTCACCTGCAACTCGGCCACCCGGTCACTCAGCCAAGCTGTCGCCTGCTCCATCTTGTCGAATTTTACTTCGATCTGATTGAGGATATACATCTCCGCGATCGTATCAGCGATCAGGGCAGACTTAGCTGGCTCGTGCGTGGTGACCGTGATGTCAAAGACCAGGCTGTTGCGTACATTCGCAACATTGGTCTTGCGCAGCAGGATGCTGATCGCGCTGTTGCGAATGCGCTCTTCAAGCGCCGGATCCGACGATGCCAGCATCGGCTGTGTGGTCGCGTCACCACCGCCCGGAAACACCGAGCGCACGGTCTTGACGATCTTTGACAGACCACCAGGCTCACGCAATCTTGAGTTGAATTCCGGATCAGTCGTCAGGTTCAGCCGATCAACCACCTTGCCCATCAGGCCGCGCGCGCGCAGCACCTCCAGTTCAGAGTTGATCGCGGTCGCGTCGGTCGACAGCCCACCCACGACATTCTCCAGGCCAGCAACGCGTCCCTCTTGCTGGGAATCGAGAATCACAGTTGATTGTGCAGTGTAAAGCGGTGTCACCGCCATCGCGGAATAGCGGTTCCCCGCAACCACGAACAGAACCAGGAACAACAAGATTATCCACTTTCCGCGCCAGAGCGCAAAAAGCAGGCTCCCGAAATCGATATCCTCCATGCCGATCTGCCCCGGTGCAGAACTGGGTCGCTCATGGGTTGCATCTCTAAGGGGTTGCACCGGCTCGTTGGATCCGCTGTGCCGCACTATATTCACCAAGAGTTGGGCCCTTCACTTCTGTTCCAGTCGACCGGTAAGCCCTGCCGTCTTTTTGCCCTTCTTCTAACGGCATCACGCAGGCTTTACCACGTTAAATCGAGAACAATTCGCAGGGCTGCGGCAGATTGGTCATTCCTGGGTCGGCAAGGAACTGCCGATCCATCCTGCCCGATGTCGCAGCCAGTAGGTCAGCAGCCCTTACGTCCAAACACGGTCGAGAGGGTGCGCCAAAAAATATAGATATCGAGCCGCAGGCTAAGGCGCTCGACATACTCTAGGTCAAGCCGCACTTTCTTACGGGTGCCTTCGGTGCTGTCGACATAGCCCAAATCAATCTGCGCAAGACCACTGATACCGGGGCGAACGGAATGCCGCATGCGGTAGCCCGGCACCGATTGCATGTAGCGCCGCGCATGGTGAAAGTAATCAGGACGCGGGCCGATCATGCTCATCTCACCGCGCAGCACGTTAAGAATCTGCGGCAATTCGTCGATCCGCGTTCTGCGCAGAATTCGGCCAAGCTTAGTGATGCGATGCACCTCCAACGGGTCATCAGCGCGGCGCATCATGCGCTCTGTCGGCACCATACTGCGGAACTTTATGGCATAAAACGCAGCACAATTGCGCCCCATCCGGGGCTGCACGAAAAACAGTGGCCCTTGGTTGAAGAACGGATTTAGCACTAAAAGCAGCAGGCAGCATATTAGAAAAATCGGCACGAGAACCAGACACATAAGGGCATCGAACGCGATCTTTCCCACGCCTCTGTAAAACCCCGTGCGCCGCGTCACAGTACCGGTACGATGCGGCGTGGTGTCTCCTTCGAAGGTTTTGATCGCCTGGTGTTTCAAAATACAATCCCCCGAATACCACATGCGGGGTTGTCTGGCATAAATCACATCTGCCCCCCGGCACGATATCTAGTACCAGCCAAATCATCTTGGGCCAAGAAAAAGTTGCTTATTGTGAATACGTTAAGGTCAAATTTCGCGCCCGGATTGTCACTGTTCAGTTACATGTTTAGCTAAGTCATTGATGTTGAGACAGAAACCATCCCACCATTTTTTGCAGAAAACGTAAGCTGTCGTAAAGTCTGAGCGAAACTCTGCCATGCACCCGGGTGCAAACCCGGGCGCAGAGCAAAATCACTGACCCGCGATCGAGGCCCCCGAGATGAATACCGACGGCAACGACTGCGACAGCGCGCGGTTCCAACGGGTTATCGGGTTTTCAGCCACGAACACCACGTCATCGGGACGCAGTTCGAACCGCGTCGCCAGCGCCAGATTGGTAGCGTTGCGTGCATCGAAATGCCATGCGGTGATCGCCCCGAATTCACGCGGGTCGGTGGCCGCACGCATCACGTAGATCTGCGATACGTCGCCGGTACCTTGAGCCACACCGCCGCCGCCATCATAGAGCGCGTCGGCCAGATTGGCATTGCGGCCATAGGGAAGCGCAAAACGTGACTGCGTATCAACCTCGCCCGAAATATAAACATACTCGCGATCATCCATGCCAAGCTCGCGACGGGCCTGATAGTTGTCCCGCGCTTCGCTCAGCTCATCGCGCCGAATCGCGATCTCGGCAGCCAGGTTCGCCAATGCCGCGCCACGCGCGCCGCTGCGCAATTCGGACATGCGGATCTGCTGTTCGAAGTAGGATTGAGCCTGATCAAGATCATAGGCGGTATCGACATAGATTGCGTCACCATCCTTGAGCCGCGTCCGCCGCAACCCGCTCTGCGAATAAAGGTCATTGAGCGGAATTTGATACAGATCGCCATCACGGTAAAGGCGGATCGACGCGAAATCCGGATCCCGGACCGTCAGCCCACCTGCCGCAGCAAGCGCCTCGTCAAGATAGAGCGGCGTCAACTCCACCGGCAGCACGGTCGGCTGTTCTACTGCCCCGCCGACCGACACACGCCGGGATTTGAACTCCGCAATCTCCAGGCTGAAAGTTGGGTCGATCTGATTGGCGACGAGTTGCTGGAACAGTTCGGCCTCGGCCTCTTCGATGGTCCGCCCAGCAAGCCGCACACGGCCCACGTCCGGCACATTGATCGCGCCGTCATCCTGCACCGTATATCCCTGACGCGAATTCTCGGCTGCCAGCAATCCCGGAAGTTCTGCGGCCAGCGCCGCATCACGCGGAACCGAAAGCAACACGACATCACCGACGCCGATCTCATAGGGTTCGGGACTAAAATCGGGTGGCGGATTCAGCGTCATACGCTCCGGCCGTGTCTCGGCGGTTACCGGCGGTTCCGGCAGGGCTCCCGCACCGCGCAGCCCGCCACCGGTCCCTGCAGTCATGGAAAAGATCGTCGGCAAAGTGCGAGGGCTGTCCGGCGAGCGGTTCGCCTGCAATACGGTTTCGGCGGTCACCGGAATGACACGGACCTTGCTGGTATCCGAAACCCCTGATTTGACCGTAGCCGATCTGTAAACCGAGCCGCATCCGCCCAAGGCGACCATGGCCACCACCGCTATCACAAACTTGCCCCGCAAAGCCCAGCCCTCCATTTCACGATAGTGAGCGACCTACCAAGCATTAAGTAAAAGGTCACTACGGTTTACCCCGATCCTGTGAAAAAGTATGCCGATCCGCAACATGTATGTTAAAGACCCTGCCGACATCCTGTAGTTCCCTATGGGACCAACCGTCATGAAAGCGCCCATGAAGTTTCTGAAGTCCCTGTTCTCACCTTCGCGCGAGGTGCATTGCGAGTTCGGCCGACCTGCCCCCTTGATTCCGCTTGCGGCCATTGGCGATATTCACGGTCGCGTCGACCTGCTGGAAAAGCTGCTGCCGCGGCTCGAGCCCGACCTACAGGTAATCTGCGTCGGCGACTACATTGATCGTGGCGACCATTCGGCCGATGTGTTGCGCTTCCTGCAGGCCAACCCCGAGATCATCTGCCTCAAGGGCAACCACGAGGAAATGCTCCTGAACTTCATCGACCAGCCCGAAACATATGGCAGACGCTGGTTCCGTAATGGCGGGCTTCAGACCATGGCAAGTTTCGGCATCGCCGGACTGACCGAAACGAGCCCGGATGAGCGGCTTCGTATGGCGCGCGATGCCCTCGTCAAGGCGATGGGGGATCCGCTCATAGATTGGCTCGATGGGCTGCAATCGGGCTGGCGCGCAGGCAATCTCGCGGTGGTGCATGCCGGGGCCGACCCG
>MDTG01000394.1_pt1 | contig 13448 bp, 35 predicted proteins | sample 811421 | NCBI WGS metagenome assembly MDTG01 (sample SAMN05326645, study PRJNA326480) | marine metagenome | isolation source: seawater | place: Pacific Ocean: South East | collected 2011 | reverse complement strand
TTTTCACCGGAAGAGTTTAACGAGATAAGCGACAAGGTGATTGATGATGCCAGGGCATTTGGATATGACCCACATGTTCGCCTGGTAGAAGTTGAAGAGAAACCACCTGCAAAGAAAAAATCAACTAAGAAGGCAGCAAAGAAAAAAGCTGCTAAACCAAAAGGAGAGGACAAAGAATAATGGGAGCATTAAGCGATTACGCTGAAAACGAATTACTGGACCACTTCATTGGAGGTTCATCATTTAGCCCACCTAGCAACACTTGTATTGCTTTATTTACAGCAGATCCAGGTGAGACAGGAGCTGCTAACGAAGTTTCAGGAACAAGTTATGCCAGGGTTACAGTAGCAAACAATACAACGAATTGGGGAAATGCTGCGAACGGAGTTAAAAGTAACCAAAGTGCTATTACTTTCCCGGCTGCCGGTGGCTCCTGGGGAACAGTTACGCATGTTGGAATTTTTGATGCTGCAACCAGTGGAAATTTTTTACTTCATGGAGCTTTAACGACACCAAAGACAATAAGTGCAGGTGATGTTTTTAAGTTTGCTGCAAGTGGATTACAAATAACACTTTCTTAATGGGACTTGAGGCCACATTTAAAAATGCGATGATGGACCATCTCATTGGTGGTTCCGCGTACACTCCTGTTCAGCTCTATATGTCATTACATGCTTCAAGTGGCACAGAATTGACAGGAAATGGTTATGCCAGGAAAGCGTTGCCTTCTTCGGCTGCGATTTGGAATACAGCTTCAAATGGTAGTATTAAAAATAGAGTGAACATAGATTTCGCTACAGCGACGGGCTCCGGATGGGGTCAGATTGCTAGTTGGAAATTGTGGAATCATGCAACGGCTACAGCTTCATCAAACCTCCTCTGGTCAGGGAGCATAGGGACAGTAATCAGTAGCGTTTCTAATGGAGATAATCTGAGATTCGAACCTGATATGCTCATCTTTTTTCTAACTTAAATATGGCAGCAGTACTATTACAAACTACCGCAACTGGTCAGGTTAGCATTGTTGCAACCGCAGGAATTGAATCAGGAAATTCTTCATCTATCGTAATGCTTTGTGGAGTTACGCCAAATGGGGCATTAATTATTTCATCAAGTTCGACTTTACCAGGAGAGGCTTCAATTAAAGCATCTGGCATCCTGGAAAATGATCATATTACGATCCGGGAAGTAATTGATGAAATTCTACTTTTATGGGGAATAGAATCCGCTTCCCTGGCAAAAGAAATCATTAGGAACCAGGCTGTAAACGAAATCAACGCAACATTACAGCTTATCAATTCCCAGGCTAAAGAACTTGATTATTTGACCAGGGAGACCAGGAGTTACTCTTTAGCCGAACACAAAAGTTCAATTACCCTGGAAGATGATGTTCAAAATATAGAAGGTCCGGTTAGGTGGGTTAATCCTGGAGTAGTAATTCACAAAGAGAGCACTACATCCCCTCACGTTTGGCATTTGGATTTATCCAGGGCTTATGGTGGAAGCTTTAGTTTAACTTTACAGAACGGAAGCAGCAACCAAGCTTACACAGTCTATATTCTGGATGACTCAGGAAAAAAAGCCTGGCCTTCAGGTCAATCAGGAGAACGAGTCAATGACACAGGGCGAACAGATTTTAAGATAGATATACCTGGATTACTGGAATCCTTTGAAAGCATATCAACAGTGACTCCAGGACAATTGATGATCACTGGATCCTGGCCTCACTACAAAATTGAATTAACTTCGACTCAAGGAACTGTAAATCTTACAGCAGCCACTACTAATTTATTATTTGATCAAACCTCTTTACGCCCCCTAGCTTCCAGGGATCAACTTGATAACTACAGAAACTTATTTGGTTCTTATTCAGCCGGGCAACCAGAGTACTATTATGTAGACCGTTCCAGGACAGGCAGTGCAGATAACACTTTGATAAAGTTGGAGATCAGACCTCAGTTTGATCTTGGAACTGGAATTTCTCCAGGGACACTATCTGTAGATGTTTCTGTTGAACCCCAACATTTCACCTGGGACGATTATGCAAAAGCAGCTCCCCTTCCCCTTCCCCATAAATATGTGGAAAGTTTGTTTTTACCGATTGTCAGATATCGCTCAACTATATCTCACTATTACGTTGGAACTCAGGGTGCTGAGGCTCTCCAGGCAAACTATCAAGCAGCATTAGCTCAGTTTGGAATGATAGACCCACAAATAAAGGAAGCTGAGGAGGTGGCACAAAAATGACAACGACAGAAATAGCTCAAAGACTTTTACGATACACCAGGCACAGAGATTTATCTAATGTCCCGGCTGACGATGCCCTTGACCTGCTCGAGGCTGTAGCCGGTGGACTTAATGATTGGTTTTCCCTGGTTCCGACGGATTTCAAAAGAAAAACAAGAACCGCTACTTTAAAAAAATCGACAACCCTGGCAGGGTGCGTATTCAAGCAGGGATCCAAAGATTTCACGCCTAGCGCGGATCTAAGTGACTTCATTGGATGCTCTTGCAGGGTTGTCCTGGATGGTAAGTACAACAGGATAGTCGCTCCAGGTAAGCTTCTTTTTGAAGCTGAATCATCTGGATCTCTTAGCCTGGAATACTGGAAAGATGCAGTTCACCTGGGAAGAGCTTTAAGGCTAGTCAACTCTCCCCTAGTTCGTGGCAAAAAGTTACGAATGTGGAATGACAAAGATCGAGATCACAGGACGTATAACAACTCAATTGTCCTGGATGGACATTTTAATGATAACATTGATACCGGTGAGCCCAGGAGATTTTGGGTTGATATAGACGACCACGACGGAGAAGGATCGCCCAGGTTCATGTTAAGAGTCTGGCCGTTACCGGATGATAATGAACAAATAGTTTATGACCTGGAAAGCTACGCGCCCAGGTATGGACCATCTTCATTAAAGACTCCTGAACAGTTACCGGTTCCGGATGAATATTGCGAAGCTATAGTACTCCCATTAGCAGCCAGGGAACTGATGGCATCACCAATTTTTGAAGGTGATAAGAATGCCGTCGAAGAAAAAGGAAAACGTGCAGAAATGAGAGCTATGAAATTAGTTCCTGTAAGCGCAAATATGAACCACATATACACACCAGGAGGATGGTAAAAAATGCCAAGCATCGATAAATTATTAGATATAAAAGATAGAGCAGAAGATATTGTTTCTCGGCCATCAGCAAAAAAGAAAAAAAAGAGGGGAAAAGCAGCACCTCCTTTTATGAGTGCAGCTCTTAAATTAGCTTCTATGGCAGCCAAGAGGGGTAATCCTAATGCTAAACCTGTAGGCCCAATCGCTAAATATTTGTATAGCAAACGGCAAAAATGAAATCAAAAAAATACATAGTAAGTAAGCCGTCCTATAAGGATGCAAAAAAAAAAAAGAAAAAGTGAAAAAAAAGGAAGGCCTAAGTATTAGGCAAAAAAACACTTTAAAAAAACATTCTAAACATCACACAAAAAATCACATGGATACCATGAAAGCTTCAATGAAAGGTGGAATGAATTTCACAGAAGCTCATGAGAAAGCGATGAAAACAGTCGGAGTGTAATGCCTGATTTAGTAGCCAGACCCAGGAAGAAAATAACAGCGATGAGCTAAACATTATTTTTTCGCCAACTCCAGGGATTGACCTTGGATTGTGGGTGTTATAACAGGTTATGATCCTGGGGTTGGTACTTAAATTTTATGAACAACAAACTATTAGCAACAATAAATCTGCTCTGCATTTTATTTCCAATGTTATTGGGTGCAGGGGAAGAATTAACCGGAAATTCAATGACCAACCCTTTGCTGATTGGCATAGCAGGTCTCTTTATGATTATCTTCGGTATTTGGATCTCGTTAAGACTTTACAAGATCGAGGATTAGCCTGGACGCTCGAACCTTTTTATATCGCTGATTACGTAGGTATTTCTGATCGGGTCCACGAGGCAACCTAGCAACGTTTCGACGTATTCCATTTTCCCACACTTGTCACAAACTGGATTCTCACCAGGAGGAACTTCTATTGTCTGACAATCGCATTTCCAGGAGAGCTTAACAATATCGTCGGTTATACGTCTGAACTTCATCTAGTTACTTGTGGGATATCAACATTTTCTCCAAAACGTTGAACTATAAAATCGGCTACTTCAGTTAAAGCAATTGAATGCACCTGGTCATTTAAATCCTTAGCAGACATGCTATTTGCACCCTGGAGAGAAACATGATATTCAGGATCTTCAATTAGATCACTTCGATCAAATTCAAAGGTTATATTAACTTTTATTTTTTTATCGTATTGGGTGTTTTGCCGTTTCATGAATGTATTGTTTTTCCAATTGTTCCAAGCCTTTTGACTTGCTTCTCGTTCTTATCTTTAAGTGCTTTTCCGGCCTCGAGGATCTCCAGGATCTTCTCTGGAGTCTCTTCCCCTAGTCCTGACAAGTAAATCAGTGCAGCCGGATATTTGACCATTTCTACCGGGGTTGGATTGTCATTTAAATTATCCATGATGTCGGCAACTTTGACCTTAACGGCATCCGGTGAGTGAACCTTTACCCTCTCCAGGTATTCCAGGTAAGTCTCGTATTCTTTGTCATGGGTCAGTGCCTGGACAATTGAAACGATTCTGATTCCTTCTCCAGGGACCACTTCATCAACTTTCTTTAGAAGACTTGCATAGTCCTCCTCAGTGTCCTCCAGGACATCATGAAGGATCGCAGCAGCTTTCCTGGTAAACCCATTAACTCTTTCAGCTACTCTTTTTGGGTGAGCAAAGTAGTAACTGCCATCTCTCCTGGTCTGATCACCATGAGCCCGGGCTCCGATTTCTATAATTTTATTTAGCCTTGCATCGAAAATCCTTTTTTCGATAATTTTGGCCCCCTCTCTGGCCTCGTGCATGATTTTTTCGTCTTCAGTCATTTTTATCCTTTCACTTTTTTATCTCTTAATTTGGTTATTTCTTCCCCAATATCTCTAAGCCTTTTAGTTGATACCTCTTTCCATTTTTCTGTATTTGAAACAAGATTTAGAGCGTTATTCCATGCTGTAGATGCTGTCTCATATTCTACTTTTGCTACTTCGAATTCTTTTTCTAATTCTTTAATAGTCATCAGTTTTTATCCTTTCTGTTAGTGCTAATTTTATTCTGGTCGGAATGACTGCGTTTTCATTACACCAGTTGCAGCAGATGCCTTCTTTGATTGGCATGGCGTTATTACCCCACTCGTCAAATGAAGTGCCGCAGAGTGTGCAGATTTTGTCGGCTTTGTTAGTTGCTGTTTTTTCCATTTTTTATCCTTCCTTGTTAGTTGGTAATTTTCCGTATCCTTCCGGGAAGATTGCTCCTTTGAGGTTGGCCCCCCTGAGATCGGCATGACGGAGGTCAGCATACTTGAGGTTGACTCCTTCGAGGTCGGCTCTTCCGAGGTCGGCTTTCATGAGGTTGGCTCCAGACAAGTTGGCTCCCCAGAAAAAGGCTTCCGTAAGGTTAGCTCCATCGAAGTTAGCCTTGGTGAGGTTAACTCCATTGAAGATAGCTTCTTCGAGTTCGTCTTCAGTAGACGTAAACCTGTAGTTTCCTCTGGCGGTGTAATCTACGAATCTTATGTGCATTTTCTTAATTTCCTTTCTTGTTAGTCGTTATAAATGTTGAAATTGTAATTAGTGCCTCGCCCATAATACATTCCGTGTTCTTTTAAGAACTCCGTGAAGAGAGTCTCAAATTCCCAGTCCTCTGGTGTTTCGGGGAAGTTAATCGCTCCGTAGATCCATGATGATTCAAAGATCACATGAAATTTACCACCAGTGTAATCATAGCTTTTCTTCGCTTCATGTGTTGTCATAACAACAACATTTGGATATCCGTCCCATGAAGTTCCAACTTCTTCTCCGAAGGGCTTTAAATAGTCCTCAAAGAATTTTACTAATTTCGCTTTTGTTAGCTTTTTTGTAGCTGTTGTGCTCATTTTATTTCCTTTCTTGTTTATTTTTTTGTTAAGTATCTTTTTTCGTTACGCATTAGCCCAAAAAAACCAGGTCATATTGGCAGCTTCATCATAATGCCTGGTAAAATCAAATCTCAAGTAGCTGTTCCAGGTGGCTTCCCAATCAATGACATATTTGCTGTCCGGGATATCGGTCTCGGTCTCGGTCAACCATTCCTCGGTGAATTTAGCCTCAGTGGTGAATCCATCATAAAGCCGAGCAACACGCTCAGTCGCAGTGGTGAAATCGTCCGGAACAGTTCCCTCAGCATCGATGAAAGCAGCAACCGCTTCTTTCTTATCATCTTCTAGGGCAACAAACTCAAAGAGCTTTTCGTGAACGTAGCTTTCTTCATAAAGAGCCCTGGGAAATCCTTCAAAGTCATTGAAAAGAAATTCAGGATCAGGGTCATCTTTGTGACGCTTTCTAGCAGCCTCGTAGAACTCAGCTTCATCAGCAAAGTCTTCGAGCTCGAACCAGTCCCCATCAAGGTTTCCGGCATTGTACTTACCCCAGGTTCCTACCCAGAGCTTTGGTGTTGTGGTCTCATTTATCATCACTTCCTTTATAAACCCTACTTTGGTTAATGTCAACACACTTTTCTAATTATTTATCATTTTTTTTGTTTTGTGTGTATTCGATCCAATTATCAGCAGCCATGGCCATTTTAGCCATTTCTTGCCTGGCAAGGTCCATCTGTCCTCCCTGGATTAGAGCGATTAGAGGAATGACCATTCCTTGCCAGTTTATTTTGATTTCGATTACTGCATTTTCAGTTTCCATTATTTTCCTTTCGTTAGTTGTTAACTTGCTTTGCTTTCCAGAGCCCGGGTGAGCATTTTTACATGTTCTCTGGTCGCATGTTCTTCTAGTGGCTTAAAAATTCTTTTATCACCTTTTTCATCCAGGAGCGGATCAAAGCCGACTCCCCTACTTGCATAGAACCATGAAAGGATTTTTTTACCGAACCACTTTTTCCCTAAATCTTTTGCCAAATAGATGTATTCTTCGCCAGACTCAAATCCGTTTTTTAAATAATCTGCTTCGTCCTCGTAAATCTCTGCTTTTGAATTTTCATCTCCTCTGTCTCTACCATGATAAATATTCTGATATTTTCTCAAATCATCATTGTGATAATCATCCATATCAATTTTAATACCGATAAAATATCCCCATGTTGAAGCTGAACCTAGTTTGATTGCTTTTAATGTTTTTTCGGCATCAACCCAATGTTCAGTTAGTTTGTAACCTAAGTCTCCTGGATACCCATCGTAATGAACATAAGACCCGATTATTTTTCCGTTATCTTCTATTGCTACCTTTGCTCTTGTCGCCATTTATTTTCCTTTCGTTAGTAGTTGTATCCATGCGGATCGCTCGGCCAATCCCCTACGGCCTTAAAAGTTTTTGCAGATTCATCCATGAACCTGGCTCTTCTCTCTCCTACTTCTAAAGCTACCTCTTCAGTTTTGTAACCTGTCTTGTCTTCCCAGGTCTCACCAATATCAAAATTAGGAGCTTCCCAATACCCATCAATGGCATAGGTCCATCCGTTTCCGTTTTCTAATTTTTTGATTTCTATTTTTCTCATTTTTTTAAAATCCATAAAGTGCTTTGAAATTTAGGAACTCAGGAATCTCTCCATTTTTTTCCAGGTCAGTTACTCCTTCGATGTAAAATTCTTTGCCATCAGGCAACTCAACGTAGCTTCCCTCCAGGAGACCCATTTCCCTGGCATCGAACAAAGCTTTGTGAAGAACGTATTCATCGTAATCTTCTTCGAATGGCCAATTAACAGTGATTGGCTCTCCATGAATTGAGCGAGTTTCTAGTGGGAATATGTCCCCTTCTTCATAAAGCCCTTCAAAAAACATTGGGTGTTTATTGATCATGTTTTTATCAATTTTCAGACCCAAATCTTTGTTTCCTCCAATAGTTTTTTTTGTTGCTAACTTTGTCATTTATTTCCTTTCTTCTCTGATTAACTTTCTGCTAAATTCTCTGTGCTTTTTTTCTCTTCTTTTTTTCAAAGCCTTTTTCTCTTTTCTTGAAAGGCTGTCTACTATTTCGAAAACTTCTTTTCTCATTTTTGTTATGCTGTTAGTGGTTCAAAAAGTTCTTTAGTGGTGGTGATCCTGGTATCGTTTTTTTTGGCCCGGAGCCAATCATCGAAAGCGACTTCAGCCACAACAAATATTGCGATGGCTTCTAAAACCGCAGCCCACCAGGGAGTTTCTTTTTTTTCAACGTCTCGTCTCATTTACAGCCCTATCTTAATAGGGTTTTGGTTTATGTCAATACATATATGTAATTATTTTTCTTTTTTTTATTACATTTATTTACATTTGTGTGTTGACATCTATCAAACGCTATATATAATGTGAATCGTAATGAGATTGAAAAACAGTTTAGAAAAAGGAGTTAAGAGATTGGTCGTTAAACATAAGGGGAAAGTTCTTCATGTTTTCGACGCGATGATGAGACCTGGTGACTGGAAATGGGTTCCTGCGGATGAAAATGATCCAAACGCTCCTTACAAAAGGGTTCCTGCGTTTACCGCGATACATTACAGGGTTGCTGCCAGTATTGATGATCTTGGGAAAGACGGAGTTGATGTGATAATGACTGACTGGTTCAAAGGTGGATTAGAAAACATCATCGGTGCTGCTCCGGAAGATGGTCTTTTGTTCAAAGATCCATACGAAAAAGACAAAGAACGATTGAAACGATTTAAACACATTCACGGGAATGCGTATTTCTGGAGAAGAAAGCCAGGTGAATATTGGGAAGTAATTAGTGAGGGCAGGGCAGAGAATTTAAAGAAAACAAAAGTGGAAACAATAGAAAGGAAAATATGAAAATAGATAAAATAATGGAACTAAAAAAGAAAGCTCCTGAAGACTACAAGATATTGTTCAGTGCAGCAAAACTTGCGAAGGATTTAAATGGCTTCAGTGCCACTGGTGACAGGGAAACTTTTGAGGAAATAAAAAAGATCCTGGATTTCGAACCAGGTACAAAAGATGGACTGCTCTTAAAGAAAAACATCCTGGCAAAGACTAAAGCCAAAGCCAACAAAGGAATGTTTGGGAATGGCCGTTTCTTCATTAACTAAACAGAAAGGAAAAAAATGAGCAAAGAAACAATAACTTATTACTGGAAAGAGACCGGAGAAGATCTGACAGCAGAGGAATTAGATAGGTATCGTGATTATCCTGAATTATTTGATGGTGAAGTTGAAAAAAAATAAAATTATGATAGAAAAGAAAATAATAGATATGCCTTATTACCATAAGGTGTCCGGTCCAGGCCCGGAAGAGGTTTCATTCTTTGGAGCTTTTCCAGGTGAAAATTATCAGGTAAAATATCGCCCGGCCCTGGAATTAAATGATAACGGCAGAATAACAATACATAACATGGAAAAAATGGACTACCCTACCTTCAAAAAAGAGTTCCTTGAGTTGTTCCGGGAATACATGGTTAACAAGACCGGTGGTGTTGCTAAAACCGGTGATGTTAATAGCTTTTTCAAGCCTTATAACGACTCTAAAGGTGCTTTGGAAAAGATGGATGAATACCAGGTTAAGTATCCTGAATATTATGCCCGATTTTCTGAAGAAGATTGGGATTTGTAACTTCCGCAAATATCCTGGATGTCTTCAATTCTTCGACATAGGACGGCTCTTTCAAATTTAAAGTCAACCCTGGGCTGAAGACATCCAACAGAAAACCTTAGATCTCCCAGGGCATAGTGAACATCTTTTAATAATTGTTCTAATTTTTTTTCTTGCTTAGTCATTTTCTTAAAAATAGGGCTATTGTATTTTATTTTGCTATGTATCTATTTTGGATACATATTAAAGAAAAGCAAATAATGAAGAAATCTCGACTACTGAGAGGTCGAAACAAGACAAGCATCCCACTTAATAAAATAGTTATGAGAAGTTTAATGAAAAAGTTAGTGGCCTGGGCTCAAGCCTGGAGTCATTCAAAAATAGGGTGGGTATCGAACAAAGCCGGATTAGGGGTTGCTGCAATTCTAGCCAAAGTTGGCCTGGAGAATGATGACCAGGCAACTCAGTTAATCGCTGCTGTAGTAGCCCTGGTTACAGTGACCTTAGAGCTCGGTGTCAAAGTGGCTTCTGACAAGTTTGTTGGGGGTATGCAAAGCAAGTTCCCTGACCTTAAAAAAGACAATTGGCCTGGACCTTTGACCAGGGGAAAAATTTTAAAAGGGATTATTGATCCCACAAATATTGAATAACATGAAATATATTGCACTAATATTAGCCGTTATAGGATTATCTTCCTGCAAGTTTAATGCCGGGATGTCGGCAGCTAAAGAAGCTGTCAGCACCTCTGTTTCTGTAAAGGTTGAGCAGGATCAAGCTTGTGTATGCTTTTCCTGGGGAAATCTCCTGGCTCCCTTCATTAAAGAAGAGGAGTAATCTTTTCGAAAATGAAACGCATTGGAAGGTTTCTGCGAAGGTTTTTCTCTCGATTTAAAAAGTCGGTAAAGCCTTCCCCTTATCTCAAAAACTTGCCAAAATTTGACGACAGGACTGAAAAGAACCTGGCTACTCTTCTGCCCGAAGTTCAACCTGAGTTCAGGAAGCTTATCACCATAGCAAAAAAAGTTGGTGAAAAATATGGAGTCACACTGAAAGTCATTTCTGGAACTCGAACCTGGGAAGAACAAGATAGGCTTTATTCTATAGGCCGGACCACAGAAATGCACCGTAAACCAGTAACGAATGTGCGCGGAGGGTTTAGTCGCCACAATCATAAAATTTCAGGTGATTTTGGAATTTTCCGGGATGGTAAATATTTAGATGGAGTAGAGCGAGAGCTGACAACAAAAATTTACCGCTCTATTTGGAATGAAGCAGAAGCTGACGGCTTAAAAATTATCTGGGGAGGTAATTGGAAAAGTTTTCCAGACCCACCTCACTTTGAATATGAAGTTGGAAAAACTATGGCTCAAATCCGGTCTCTAACTAAAGCAGGAAAGTCTATTGTATGATTGAGGGTGTAACATTAACAGAAGCCGTCATTGCTTTAGTTGCAGGGCTTGGGGCATGGCTTTCCTGGAGAGCAAAGTCTGAAGCTCAGACCGCCACTAAAGAAGCTGAAGGAGCTAACCGGGCTGTAAATGGCAATAAGGATCCAAACGCGCCCAGGCTTTACGATGTCGTTGTAGATAACGCCAAAATGACTGCTGTCATTGAGGACAGAGTAGATACAATTAAAGAACGCCAGAAAGAAATAGATATTAAAGTTGAAAGTTTAACAGCAGGTCAGACTTCTCATGCTGAAACCTTGCGAATTCATTCCAAACAACTTGAGTGCTTAAAAGATTTTCATAAACAAAATTTGAATGAATGAGTTACCAAACTTTCGTTTTAGTCAGTGATACTCATGGAAGTTTTATTTGCCCTTCCTGGAGAAAAGCTGTCTTAAAATTTTGTAAGGATGTGAAGCCTGATAGAAGAATCCATTGTGGCGATGTTTGGGACTTTACTTGTCTTAGGAGGGGCAGTTCAGAAGAGGAGCGCATGGTTGCTATAGCTGACGACCTCGAGGCCGGTATAAAATTCTTACACGATTTTTTTGGACAGGATGGGGCTAAAAACAAAAACGATGTTTTAACCTGGGGAAATCATGACGACCGGTTATTCAAAACAGCAGCAGAAAGCAGAGGGATGGTTGGAGAATATGCAGCATTAATTAAAAAGGAGATTGATAAGACGACTAAAGGTTTAAAGCTAAATCCAACTGAATATTCAGTTAAGAAAAACCCTGTCGAGATCGGTCCAGGCAAATATGTTCTTCACGGTTTTCATTCAGGATTAACGGTCGCTCGAAAGTGTGCAGCCACCTGGGGAAATTCGATATCAGGCCACGTTCACCAATTTCAATATTGGAAGGAACCTAATGTCCAGGGGCATGAAGCCTACATTGTAGGATGCGGATCAACAATCGCTGACGGAGTTGAGTACAACAAAACTCATGCAGCAATTTTGAGTCATCAAAAAGGTTGGTATTATGGAGCTATAAATCCTCGAAATGGAGATTGGGTCTTGTGGAAAGTAATTCAAACAGAAAATGGAAAATGGCTAAACCCTCTCAAAATGAAATAAAAAAATTAGGCAAAAAGTTTGATCAATTGTTTCAGGAACAAAATCGAACCGAACAACCTAAAGGAACTATTACTACGAAACAGTATGCTAACCACCGGGGAATTGTTCAAAGCAGAGCTCAAAGCATTCTCCTGGATTTATGGAAACAAGGTCTAGTAACACGAGAAAGATGGAAATGTATGTATGTCTACAAAATGGGCAATAATAATTGATACTGATATGGGAAGTTTACCACCATGTCGATCAGTGGACATATTCGCTCATAAATATAAAATCGTTATAGATGAACTCCATCGCGATGAATTAGGCAGGTGTGACCCGACAACTCAAAAGATTCATATAAGAAATGATCTTTTACCAGACACAGCTAAAGACACATTGCTTCACGAGATTATTCACGCGATTTGCTTTCATGCAGAGTTACCTGATCCTGCACCGGAAGAAAGTTTGGTTTCCAGGATAGCTACAGGATTAAGAATTGTTCTTTGTCAAAACCCTGACCTCGCTACCTGGATATTCTCTAGGTAAATCACATTCTTGACCAGTTGGAAAGATCCTTATATGTGTCTTCTATGGCCTTGCATTCTTTAATGACCTCTCTTGATATATCATCCTCTGTCATTATTTCAATACCATCGGTATAAAGAACATCCTCTTCATCTTCCATTAAAGTAAAGCCTAATTGCTCTGCCCATTCATTAATATGATGAGGCTCTATATCACTCAGCGTCAACCTAGCAGTTAAGTGGTGTTATTAGCTGTAGACCCTAAACCCCCACGGACCGGGATAGTAAATTGAATCTGAAAGGCGAAGTCCTCGGTTGTAGCCGTACTTGTTTTCCCTCCAGGCTTAACAGTGGTAGTCGTTGTCCTATCAGGATTTGTTGTTACCTGTTGATTTGTCCCCGTTTCATTAGGGGTTGTTGTTGTGACTTGTAAGGTTTTGTCGGGCATTATTCGTAGGTGTATTCTGTTCTTGTTTCATCCTTACCTTCAGAACTTTGAATGCTTACCTGATTTATGAGGTGAGCTTTCTGAAGTTGTTCAGTCTCAGCTTGAGTAATTTGTTCCTGACTTTGAGTCCTGGTAACAGCATTTAAGCCATCTTTAGCGATCACTGTCATGGTAAATTGAACTCCCTGGGCTCCAAACTTTGAGTCAGGAAGTTCAACAATTGCAACGCCTTCATCGCGTACAGTTTGAACACCAGTCTTAATTTGCCTAAAAGTTTCGGCAACGACCTCTGAAATCTTTTCTATAGGAATAACCATATAATGTTTACTATACTCAATATTACATTAAAGTGTATCAATTTTAG
>MDTG01434389.1_pt1 | contig 13449 bp, 8 predicted proteins | sample 811421 | NCBI WGS metagenome assembly MDTG01 (sample SAMN05326645, study PRJNA326480) | marine metagenome | isolation source: seawater | place: Pacific Ocean: South East | collected 2011 | reverse complement strand
GGGAAACCGTATTTTTTAAAACTATTATTCAAAACCAAATCGCCATTTAATAATTTATGTGGCTTTACATTTTTTTTAAGCATTGGTTTAAGACCTTCAGCAATTGTCATCTGAAGATTGTTCAATCTCTTATTTTGTTCAATTCCATAAAATAAAGTGTGCCCGCCCGTAAGTTTATCATCCCAAAATATTCCAGTATTAATAATTTTCATCTTAAATGGCTTTATTGACGTAGTTAAATTTTTCAATATGTTTATACATTTTTTTTCGCTTGATGTAGATATATTTATATTCATTAGAGTCATGTGTGGAGGGTGATCTACATATGGGGAGTCAAAAATTTCTTTTTTAATTTTTTTCTTCCACCCTTTAATCCTTTTTTTAAGATTTCCTTCAGGTAGGATGAATATTGCAATATTCATTTTTTCTTATAGCCTATATTTTTAATTATTGAATACCATAACTTTCTAGAAAAATTTGGGTAGTAATTATTATCATGATATAAAAACTCTATCGGCTCAGCAAATGGAATTTCTAATCTATACCAATCTTTCATTTCCAACCCCATTTCAGAACCAACTAAACAACGAAGAATCCCATTATGAGTTATTATAGCAACCGACTCAGGTTTATTTTTATTAATTTTAATAGATAAATCTAATAGGAATGACTGTAACCGATCATTTAAGTCTTCTGTATTTTCACCATGTGGAAATTTAATGTCTTCACCGTTTTTCCATGCCTTAAGTATCATTGGGTATTTATTTATCAATTCATTATATGTTAGTCCTTCAGCGCGACCATAGTCAAACTCCATAAGACGATCATCAAAAACTAAATTTTCATATTGATAAAATTGTTCAGCTGTTTCTCTACATCTTCTAAGAGGACTAGAAATAATCTTCTCAACCCTAATTTTATTTTTAATTATTGAGTTATTAATAAGGCCTGGGTTGCGCCCCTGTCCAAGAAACGTATCATCACTAAGAGGAGTTTGAAAGTGCCTAATGAATTTGATAGATATAGCATCATCCCACTCTTTTTTAATCGAAAATTGGTAATCAATTAAAAATTCTTTAATCCATTCAGTCGTGTCATCAGGATAAATGTTTGACCTTTTCTTTTTTAATTGATAGAGCTCTGTATATTTTGCGACATGGTCATATCTTTTATTTTTAGAATTAAGTCTTTTTATTTGAGAAATAATTTCATTTTTTGTAAAAAGGACATTCGTCTTATTATTAATTTTCAAATAATTTGAAATCAAGTTTTTCACTATATGATAAGAATATTCACCTACATGTTTTTTATCTAAAATTTTTACCTTCTTAATTTCATGGACTTCATCATTTTTGAATGAATATTCACGATAACTAATAACATTTTTTTCTATATCATTAATATAATTACTAAGACTTCGACGTACTTTCATTAAATCACAATATTGTAAACTTCCAACAGGATAAATATCTTTAAGCTTAATACCACTAGTAACGTTACTACGCTCCCAATCAAAACAAGTAAATGGGCTGGAAATAACATGATTTATATGCAATCTAATATCATAAATCATTAAATGAATGACGGCCAATTTTGGTTTATCAAATTTTAAAGGACCAAAAGTTGTGTTAATTTTTAATCCGTAATCGGTTAATCCGCATTTAATTAAATCAATATTATTGATCGCTATTTCACAATCATTAAACAATTCTTTGGATAATTTATCACAAACAACAATCGTATCTATATCACTTATTCCATCAAGACTGTCTTCATCATCAATAAAGGAGCCAACTAGTGTTACTGAAAGAACTCCATTTACTCTTTGAAGATTGTTAAAAATTTGGGTTTTTATATTTTCTTTTATCTTAGAGGGTTCAACTAGTTTCATAACGACCTGCTGTCTGCAAATGCATTATCTTACTTTTTGGGTTTAAACTTTTTAGGACTGATGAACCTGAAACAATATTATCGGCGTCTATCATTTTAACAATATTTTCATTTATTCCCCCATCGACACATAAAGTAAAATTACTTCTGAAAGGTAGATTGTTAACATATTTGATCCTTTCGAAACCCTCAGAATCAAACTTTTGTCCAGAGCTTCCTGGAATACGAATTGTTAATAATAAAACATAATCCACCATTTTTAATAAATGGATTATTTTTTCAGGTTTAGTAGCCATAGTTAGAGCTATGCCAGCTTTTTTACCTTTATCCTTAATTTTTTTTATATATAAATCAAAATTTTTTTTGCATTCTGCATGTATATATACAACATCTGAATGGATAATTACATCATCTAACCATTTTTCTGGTTTATAGGACATAATATGAGTTTGTATTTGCGTATTAGGCCAATATGCCCTCATCGTCTCCAACCTATATGTTTCCACCTTCTCTGCATTAGACTTCATGCTTTCATCAACGATATCAACATGAATAAAATCTGGATAATGTCCAATTTTAGAATATATATTTTTTAAGTTTTCTATTCCATTCGCATAAATAGCAACCCCTACTTTTTTAAAGTCACGGAAAGTTATCTTTCTATGTAAAAAATAACCTAACATATAAATTGAAGATGAGATTAATAATCGATTATTTTCATAACCAAGGCTTTTTGATGGTATATGTGTTTTCAATAAAGTTTGCAAAAGGATAGATATAATTGATATTATAAAAAAGTAAAAAAGGGCTCTATTCCTATTTGAGTAATGAATTTTAAAATTAAATGTCATATTTGTCCAAAATGCAAAAATAATTCCACAAAAAATTGCAAAGATTGTGGAATACATTAAATCAATATTTAGAACCGTATTTAGGTAATTTCTTACAATAAACTCGAGAATTAGCGATAAAAAACCAAAAATTGTGTAAAGACCTAAAAAACGAAAACGGTATAGAATAATACCTAAACGTGCTTCAACATTAGGATTTAGAACTTTCAATCTTTTTCCTGTCCATAATACGATTTTTGACCATGCTTCCTTGAAAAATGTTTACCAAGTAATGTATTGGAAATATTTGTTATGTTAGGATTTATATCAATTGTTAACCACGCAAGCTTTGCGACATACTCTAGCGTTTCTGCATTTTTTACAGCATCCTCAATAGAAGATCCCCATGCAAAGGGACCATGATTCGACACTAAAATTCCAGGACAGTCAAGAGGGTTAATTTGAAGTTCTTTAATTTTTTCAATTATTACTTTTCCTGTCTCTTTCTCATATTCCTTATTTATTTCATCATCATTCAACCTTCGAGTAATAGGAACATCACCATTCCAGTAATCCCCATGGGTAGTACCAAGACAGGGTATCGACATGCAGGATTGAGCCCAAGCAGTTGCATACATTGAATGAGTATGCACAATTCCACCAATTTCTGGAAAATGATTATACAATTCAATGTGCGTAGGAGTATCAGTTGATGGTTTATATTCACCCGAGTATTTGCCACTCTTAGTGTTTACGCATACGATATCATCCGCGATAATCTTATCAATTTTTACACCAGAGGGCTTAATTAATATTGATTCATTATACCTCTGGCTGGCATTTCCGAATGATCCAATAACTAAACCTAAATCAACTATATCTTTATTTGATTCAAGTACTTTCTGCTTTATTTCTAACAATTTCAAATCTCCCTATGTACAATATTCGCAATAAAATTTATTATTTTTTAATAATTTTTCTATAAACAATAAAGCCCCAGATTATATCTGAGGCTTTATTTTTTAATCCTAGGAATAGGACATTTTCTAAAAGTTAAAAATTAACAGATAGACCTAAGTTGAATGACATTGGTAAACCAAAGTATACTTCAGCATCATCAGCCTGCATACCGCTTTTATCCCAACTATTATAACTACTATTATGCACTGCATCTTGTATGTAGGTTGCATCTAAAACGTTAAAGACATGTAAGAATACTTGTGGTGTAGCTGGGCCAAGGGTAATTGGCAAGTCATAGTAGGCATGTAAATCCATCACTCCGTATGAAGGAGCTTGCCATGTTTCTGCACCTTCACCAATTTCATCAGCAGAATCAAATTGGCGACTACCAACATCCCAGTCAGCATAATGTTTATCATACCACCTATAAACTGTTTGAATTTTAGCACCATCTATTGGAGTTAGCGTTAGGCCAAATACAACATTTACTTGAGGCATATCACCAACAAAAAGACCATCTAACCCATAAGCATAACTCACATCATCATCACCATCTCTATAAGTACCTGTAGGATTTTCAGTATACTTCCATGAACCAAGACCAACACCTAGATCGATTCTTGCCATCTCATGCACCTGCGCGGCTAATTCAAATTCTATACCAGAATGAGTTTGACCAATACCAGTTAAGTAAACAATATTATCTTCCCCATCAGGATTAACAACTTGTCTTGTTTGAATTCTATCTGACCACGTAGTGTTGTAGTAATTTAATTTAGCTGCCATACTTCCATCGTTAGAATTAGAATTAAACCCAATTTCAAAGGCAGTAAATTTTTCATTCTTCGGATCTGATGACATTTTAGCATCCCAATCTTGAATTACCTGATCAAAAATTGGAGCTTTATCGATTAAACCAAAATTAACCCATGCATCCACATTATCGTATAGTTTACCAAATACTGGTATTACATTAAAAAATGCCAATCTGTCTCCAAGACTGTACATTAACCCACCTTTGACCTGAGATGTTGAGATTGGGTCAGCCTCAATGTAGAGCTCTCCAGGATTGCCACCCATTTCATCACCAGGACCCTCAACCCAATCTGCACTACTTCCATCCTTTTCTTGCACATAGGAATAATCATAATTCTCAGCTTTTTTGAAATGATCCCACATCGTGTATTTAACTGTAGTCATTCCTGCCATACCATATGCTGAGATGTCACCCGTTGAATATTCTGCCTGGCCGAACAACCCGAGCCAATCCACTGTATTTGTAAAATTATAGTCTATTGGATCACCAAGACCTTTCTGTTGCCCATCTGCATCAAAGTCACTATCTGTATTTACATAGTACTCTCCTCCAAGTAAATCACGTATGGTTTTTACATGGTAAATCTCAGCAGTCCGCCAATCTAATCCTACCTGAGCCTTGAGATTATCGTTCACATTATAATCAAGCTTTGAAAGCGCCCCGATTGTTGATTGTCTATTGTTACTATTTCTAAGAATGCCTATTGACTCTTTATCTCCTCGATCAAAAGTCCTTTTGTAAGCATAGGCCATTCCAGCAGGAGCTGAGTTTATGGCGATTAGCGCATCCCAATCTCGGGTCCATGGCGAAGGACCATAGTAAAACTTGTAATTATTGGACTCTGCAGTTCCAGCATCAGTTACACCATTAGCATCAAAAGAAGTTATCGTACCGTATGTTCCTGTTCCACCACCCATACCACCAGACCAATAGAGACTACTAGACAAATTTATTTGATCATTAACATTCCAATAATGATTAAGAGCTACCTGCGGCTTATGGAAAAAGTTCTCTCTTTCAGCAAGATTATCACTTTCGTGACGATCTACTCCATCTCGAATGGAATACATTTGCCAATGCTGACCTCCAGCTGCATCTAGTATTGCTTGAGAGGCCTCAGAAATATTTGCAACATTTTGATTAAAATCCCTTCCAGCTTCCATAAACTCACCACCATTTTCGGCAAGAGCAGCCTGATCATAGTCGTCAAGACTCTTAGCAAACTCCGTGTCATAGGTTGCAATATTTTGTTTGTAAAGATTTTGGCCATGTCTCTGAGGAGCACCTAAGGCATAAAACTGAAGCCGATGATTTTCATTAATATTATATGAGGCATCAAAGAAATATGCATATGCATCTGTCCATGTACCCTGAACATAACCCTCACCAGTTTTTCTAACTAAAGTAGCACTCATTGCTAATTTATCATCCATCATCAGGCCACTATGATATGACATGGTAGTCTTTAGGAATCCATATGCTCCCACTTCCTGTTTAAAAACACCTCTACGTTCTTGAGAACTTGGATCTGTTATAACATTCATAGAACCACCAATTGATGGTGTAGCTAAATTTTGCGCACTAAGACCCTTCTGCATTTGAATAGAACTTGTAGCATCTGCTAGCCCATCCCAGTTAGACCAATATACCCAACCATTTTCCATATCATTAACTGGTATACCATTGAGCATAATCGCAACATTACGCTGGTTAAAACCACGAACATTAATTCGCGCATCACCAGCACCACCACCTTGCCCAGTTGCATAGACACTTGGAACCATATTCATGGCAAGTGGTATGTCTCTTGAACCAAGCCTAAGTTGCAAGTCTTGTTTTGTAACATTTGTGTACGCAACAGGAGTTTTTTCACCTGCTCTGGATGCAAGAACTTCTAACGAACTCATTTCTATTACGCGAGCTGTTAGAGCGAAATCTAAAACTTCTTGATCTGCATAATTTGTAACATCATCATAACCTATCATCGAGGCAGTAACACTAATACCAGCTTCAACCCCTTCGATGGTATACATTCCTTCGCTATCAGCAGCTGCGCCTAGTTCTGTTCCATCCACTATGATATTTGCTCCAGCGAGAGGACGACCAGATGAAGCATCTGTCACTTTACCAGTTATTTTCAATACCTGGGCATCAGCAGATCCTGATTCATCACCAAAATCATCTTGTGCAAATATAACACAAGCGAGAAAGGGAATTGATAAAAGTATTTTATGTAGTTTTATTTCAGACATTTTAACTCCTTACAGTTTTGTCAATTTGTGTATGTCAACAAATTTTTATTATCACTTTGCAGTCATCTGAGACCGATGCTTAGCTACGTTATGCTATAAATTATGTTAAAAATTCGATTATGAACAAACAAATTATTTATAATAATTAGCCAACAGGATTATAAAGTTTATTGTTCTGAATATTTCATAGGAAAATGCATAGTAATTTAGGAGTATCCTAAACTACTTTTATTTTCTTCATACCAGATTCTTGAGATTGTTATAAATAATCCAATTAAGATCCCCAGAATTAACGCAACCATATAGGCTTGTTTTGGATTAGGACTAGATTTAAATACTGGTATGATTGAAGGGTCTAAAACATGAATCATTTTCCCCTTTTCTACTGACTCTATCTGAGCCATTTCAAGTTGATTTTTTAAGGTGATATACAGCTCTAGTTGGACTTCTGTTTCTCTATTCAGTCTTTCCTCCATTAACATCAACGCAGGCGAATTAAGATAATTTCTATTTGTTTCTCTAAAATCTTTTAGTTTTTCTTCTGCCATTGTCAAAACAGACTTTACCTCGTTTATTCTACTTTCAATAAACTGTTTTTTTTCTACATTTCTTGTTGACTTGAAATCAATAATTATTTTTTCTAGACCTTGAATAATTGCATCTAGGAGATTTTTGGATAATGAAGGTTCACTAGTTGATACAGATAAAGTCAGGAGCGATGATTTTTTACTTTTTTTCACTGAAATCATTCTTTTCAATTTTTCGGCAGCAATAATTTCATGCGAATTAGACCATTTAAAATCATTGTTTTGGTTCTTCAAAATGATATTTATTAAGGGAATATTATTGCCATATTCTTCAGTATAAAACTTTGTCGTTAATAACGACCTTGATAAGTGTCTACTTCTTAATATCTCTGGAAACATGTTAGCTGATGATAGGGAGCCACCTAAATTATTTTTCTTTCCCCTTAGTCCAAACTGAGATATTAAGTTATCTATTCCTGATGTGCTCCCTCCCTCAGAAAGTGGCAATATAGTAGCATTAGAGACATAAATTGGCTCGGAAAAATACCTGAGATGAACAAAACTAATAAAAAAACATATAAATACGGATAGAATAACAATTCTAATATTCTCAAAAACTAAGTATCTCCTTAAAATTTTGTAACCAGAAATTATAAATTCTGATATTGTTATATCTTCATCAGAATCTTTGATAGGTAACGTACTAATCAAAACTTTTTTATTATCAGCATTTTCATTGAATGTAGATTTCTCTAATTCAATTAATTTATTACGAAATATTCTTATGTATTTATAAGGTACTTGATCCCTTGATTTCCAGTTACTAACAACCTGTGGAGTAACACCAAGCTCTCTTGCAATATCTGCTAATCGAATGATACTGAACTTTTCTTCGAAAACTTGCTGAAGTTCTTTAAAAGTCATTCTAGGTCTTATTTTTTAATTAGTTCCCATTGCTAGGGCAATCATTAGGTATGCTTGAGTCAAATCAGACCAAATAGCAGTAACATTAGTTACATATTCAGTAAAATTAAATGGCTCTGCTTCAGCTTTTTTACCAATTGTAATTACCGATCCATCTAATACGTTTGGCGAAAATCTAAAAATTGAAATCTTTTTTGAAGTGCCATTTGGATATGTTACATAAATTTCACTCCTTGCTGCTTCCGGAGTAATTCCACCTGCTAGCTTAATATACTGATTTATCGTGGTTGAATGAAAATATTGATAATTACCAGGAGCATGTACCTCTCCTTCAATTTTTACTAAATTAGGCTTACCCTTGATGACTATACTATCATTGTGTACCACTATAAAATTATTTGATGACCAAGGTTTTCTAATTATTTCCTTAAACGATAATGAAATTAATTCACCATTTCGAACTAATTCAGAAGCTTCAGGATATGCCTCTGGCATCAATCCACCTGCTCTTTCTATAATATCAGTTACATAATCATTTGACCCAGATAGAACGTATTTACCAGGATAGTATACTAATCCTGATATATTTACAAACCTCTTTTCTTGAAAAAATGGATCAGGCCTAACTGTAACTAAATCCATATTCTTTAAATATATATTCCCATCAGATGTTTGGCCACCTCCAATAATGTTAAAAACAGATTTTTCATTTTTTAAACGTAGCGTAATTATTTTTATCTCGTAATCCTCAGGAGAATCAGATAGATTTAATCTTGAAATATCAATTCTATAACTTGGTACATCAGAAGAGACTCCGCCAGCCTCAAGAATTAAATCTTTTAAACTCATATTTTCCTTAAGAAGATAGTCACCAGGCTGTCTAATTGCACCATCTATTGAAATCATTCTAGTTTTTTTGAAAATATTTTTTGAGTATATCCTTATCAAATCCTTGGGTTTTAATAAAAAATTATTAGTGCTATCATTATCATTAATGATGTCTTTTACATTAAACGGTATGATATTTTTTTGATTATCTAATCCCACTCTTATTAGATCAGCTCGATCTAAATAGATTTCATTTAAAAATTCTTTGTCATCAAATCCACCGGCCTTAAACAATAAATCTTTTAAGCGCATTTTCTTACTCAATTCATAAATCCCAGGTCTTTTCACATTGCCTTCAATACTAACATTAAACCTTGTTGGACCAAAAATTTCTTCGTTCGAGTAAATTCTGACCTCATCCCCCATTTTAATTTTCCTAGCTGCCAACCCCTTACCAGCTAAAACAGAATCCAACCTAAAAGGTATCAATATTTTTCTAAGACTATCATCATCCCAAGTGGTTAATTCTGACCTTTTGAAGTAAGTATTTTCTAAATGCTTTTGGTTTTTAAATCCTCCACCTTCGAATATTAAATCAAACAACTCCATATCTTTTTTAAATTGTTTTTGACCTGGATTTAATACGTGGCCACGTATGGTTACATTACTTTTAAAAGTCATTTCAGGATAATTGTATATAATTATATTATCCCCTGCTGATAATGAAATATCGTTTCTACCTTTAGCTTCAATTAGTTTTCTCAGATTTACATCGATATGGGTTTGACTTCCATCTGAATTTTCCCTGATTATGTCTGCCCTATCAAGAAATGAGACCCCAAGTAAGCCATCAGCCTTTTCAATTAAATCTAGTAGTTTTAATCCAGCTCCTAAATCGTAATTACCGGGGCGATTTACGGATCCATTAATAGTGACAGTATTCTCTCGACGATCAGAAATGCGAAAAAACTTTATACTATCTCCATCAATTAATTCAAAATTCTCAGACTCTTTCATAAGATTATTTAGGTTTACATCAATTAATGCTCTATCGCCTAATTGAGATCTCTCTTCGCTGGGAATTATACGATCAATTTGTACACGATTCATGTATGTAGTTGGTTTTATATTACCTGCAATTCGTATAAGTTCTTTCAGACCTTCATTTTTTTTCAACTCATAAGATGCCTCCCTACCAATTTCTCCCGATACAGAAACCGTTTTTCCTCTTTGAGGTATAAAAATGACATCATTCCTATTTAATCGTAAATCATTTTTTTGTTTTCCAGATAGTAGATAATCATAAGCATCAATTTCTGAAACCTCTTGACCATCCCTTAAAAGCTTAATATTCCTTAAACTTCCATTAATAGTAGGACCATTAAAATAATATAGTGATGTAAAAAATGTTGCTGATGGATCTACAGAATAGGCACCTGGTTTTAATAACTCACCTAGAACAAATATTCTATTAGGTTTGATAGTGTGCTCTCCCAGACTTACATCAAAGAATGATGCCGCGTCACCAGATTTAGATTCAAGACTAGAATAAACCCTTTTCAGTAATCTGAGAAGTTTTTTTTCTAATTTTTCTAAGGTTAAACCATTAACATAAACTTTGCCTAAGTTTTTTATAAAAACATCACCATCTCTTGAAACAATATAATTAGATTTAATTTCTGTTTCCCCCCATAGCATTATTACAATTTCATCACCAGGTCCAATAAGGTAATCTGGTGACAAAACACCAAATGTAGAGGACTGAAATAGGTTTGGGTTGTTTTTAAAAACATCATAACCAAAATAATTATTATTTATATTTTTTTCACTTTTTTCACTTTTTTCAGTCACAATATCATCTAAAAATTTTTTATCTTTTTTTTCTTTCTTTTTTAAAGTTTCCGGATTATTTGAATTGCTTTCCTCTTTTTGACTAATTTTTTTTATTTCATTTTTGATTTGATTATTCTCCATTACTTCATCCAAATCGTTATTTAAGTCACTTTCATCAATGATAGATTGGTCATTTGCTTCAATCAAATCATTATCTTTAGCAATTTGCCTTGCTTCATCAATGGTCAAACCAGCTTTACGCAATTGACTTTTTAATTGTCTTTTGACCGAATTTGTTTGACCATTTAGACAGATTACGCACAAAAATATCATGATATAATTTCTAATTATAAACATTGAATTACCTCGGATGAATAAATTTATATTAACTATGACTGTTAAAATCTAATATAAACATAACATAGATTGAAAGAATAACATTTTATAATATTTTTATACATATATTATTCAATTAATACATCTTTTATCTTTATTTTAGATAAGTTTCATTGGAGATTTTTATTTTTACAAGTTTATATATCATTTACAGAAAGTAAATAATTTTTAATAAAAAAGCGGGAATGCCTGGGAATCGAACCCAGCTCTCAAAATATGTTTGAGACATCGGCTTTGAAGGCCGTGGAAAGCACCAGCTACTCAATCATTCCCAAATAATTTCATTAAAGCCAATATAGAAGAAAAAATCATTTTTTAATTGGGCGATATAAGACTCTATAATCAACCCCAATTTTTGATTTTATATCCTTACCTATTTTTTCTGCTCTACTTTTTGCTTTAAACCTATTTACTCTTACCGCATATAGAGTTTTTCCATTTGACTCTACATTATTTATCGAAACATCATGTCCTAATTGAGAAATTTGCATTTTTAATTTTCCAGCATTCTCTTTTGTACTAAAAGCACCAACCTGCACAACGTATGGACCAAGGTCAGCACGTCTTTTCTTATTAAATTCAAAAACTTGAGATAGCGGTTTATCTTTATCATATAAATTATTATTACCTATATCAACCATAGGAAACATACTGTTAATAATGAGCCCATAATAGCGTGCTGAATCTGCTTCTCCTATCGCATTGAAACTATTTATCATTAGATTTGTTGCTCTTTGTATATCTGCAAACCTTGGGTATTTAATAGGTATATTTTTTAATAATTTTGCCGCTTGAGTGTATAAACCTCTAGCATAAAAATATTCCCCAATCTTCATTGCGGAATAGGGCGCGTATTTTGTGCTAGGATATTTTTTTATTATTTGTTCATAAATGTCTATTGAGGCATTTCCATCTTGGGTTAATATTGCCTTTATATATAATACGCCAGGACTATTAGGATATTTTGAAAGAAGTTCCGGTAAACTTTCTTTTACACCTTCAGTTTTTCCCTCATCAATTAACGATAAATATAAATCAACATTTTGACTTACAGAGTGCGTGATAAATGTTAAATATATAATAGCAATTTTAATCATTTATTTTTGACAGCTCTTCAAGTATTATATCTATTTGATGACCAAGTTCAGAAGGCGTTTGAATCAAAAGTGAAAGTTTTAGCTTCATAAGTAAAATTGAAATTTCTGTGTTCCCAGTATCAATTAAATTGTCAATTAATTTTATTGCAGCTTGATCTTCTCCTTTTTCATTTAGAACATTAGCTAATCTCAAAATACTAGCTATATTTGTAGGATCTTTATCTAAAACTTTCCGGTAAAATTTTTCTACTTCACTATATCTACCTAGATCAAATAATGCAGATTCCATATTGTCAAAAATTTGTGATGAGTCTTCTAGAGCTAGATTAATGAATTTTTCCCAATACTCTATTGCCTTAACTAAATCTCTTTTAGCCGCTCTTATCTCACCTAAATACTTATATGGTAAACCAAATTCTGGTGCTTCCTTTATTGCATTATTTAATAGTAATTCAGCATCTTCAAATTGATTTTTATTTATTTTTTCTTGGCTCTTAAAGACTAGGTACTTCGCTAAATCTTCATTATTGTACTTACCTGTAACCTTTTGTAGTCTTTTTGCTTTGTCCTCTGCATAATCCCAATCTTTTATTTTTTCTGCTAATTTTAAAAGGAATGATAATGCCCATTGATTTTGTTTATCTATTACTAATATCTGCTCTGCTTCTCTTTTAGATCTTTTTAAATCACTAATTCTTTCGTAGTCCATGGCCAATGCTTTAAAAATTTCTATTTTAATACTCTTCCCTAAGTTTGGCCTAACAGTAAGCATTTGATGTATTTTCAATGCTCGATGCGGATCGTCATCTCTAAACATACTACCAAGCTGCAGGTACGCATCAACATGCTCAGAGTCTTGTTTCACGATTTCTTTTAATAATGAAATAGCCTTGCGCTTATCAGCTCTAAGCATCGCATTTAATGCATCTGTGTATAATGTGTCAGTTTTTTTTTGTTTTTTTGGTCGGTAATTAAAAAAGATCCAGATTCCAATTATTGTAGTGATTACAACAATAATAAGAATAGTGTAGGATGTATTCAATATTAATATTCTCCATCATCAGACTCATAAATGCCCTCATCTATTGCAACATT
>MDTG01287381.1_pt1 | contig 13451 bp, 13 predicted proteins | sample 811421 | NCBI WGS metagenome assembly MDTG01 (sample SAMN05326645, study PRJNA326480) | marine metagenome | isolation source: seawater | place: Pacific Ocean: South East | collected 2011 | reverse complement strand
CTCAGATAAACTTTTTACCTCAGCTAATAATAAAATAGGAAATAGAAAAATAATATTTAGCGTTGTCCGTTATGGCAATGTTATGGGAAGTCGTGGATCTGTTATCCCATATTTTATGAGTCTTAAAAAATCAGATATATTTCCAATAACTGATACCAGAATGACAAGATTCAATATTACTATGAACGAAAGTATTAAGTTAGTTCTATTTGCATTAACAAATGGAAAAGGAAGTGAAATTTTTGTGCCTAAAATTCCCAGCTATAAAATTTTAGATGTTGCAAAAGCAATTAATGTAAATTGTAAAACAGAAGTTGTGGGTATTAGAGCGGGTGAAAAAATTCATGAGGAAATGATTACTGAGAGTGATAGTAACTCAACATTTGATCTTGGTCATTGTTTTGCAATTGTTAATCCATCAAATGGAATTGTATTAAAGTATTATAAAACAAAAAAAAATGTTAAAAAAGTTCCAGAAAATTTTTCATATAATAGCGGAGAAAATAATCATAATTTAACTGTCAAACAACTAAAAGATTTAATTAAAAAATTATAAATGAAAAAACCTTGGAAAATTTTAAATAAACCAAAAATCTCCATAAAAGTTTAATAAAAAAAATCAATTAATTGAAAAATAATATCTTATAATTTTTTAGCTCTTTTCTTTAGAAAGGATAAATTAGCTTTTAGGCACAAAAAATATAAATAAATCTTTTCTGATATCTTTAGTTGTTTTGCATAAATAGTTTTTAAGAAAAATTCTTTAGTAAGTTCAAATAAGGGTAATAAATAGTATATTTTTTTATTATAATATTTCTCTGTTTTAAGAAAAGTTTTAGATTTTGAAACACCTTTTACACCAAGAACAATGTAGCTATCTTTAATAGTTTTAAATTTTCCATTAAGTAATAAATCCAGATTAATCATCCAATCATTAGCTAAATAATCATTCGACATTTTGCTAGTCTTTTTTAAAGTATCATTTCTTATCAAACTAAAAAAGACATTGTGAGAAGAATATCTAATATTAAAAAAATGCTTTAGTCTACCATATAAATTTTCGTTAAGACTATGTGAATAATAATTATTTTTATCATTTTCAAAAAAAAATTTTGATGAAGAAGCAACATAATCTTGATTATTTTCTAAAAAATTAAAATTATCTTTTATGTAATCAATAGACATAAAGTCGTCCGCAGCGTTCCACCTAAAATATTTACCTTTTGATTGATCTAAAACAAATTGAAAATTTTCACCTCCAGAAATTTCCTTTTTTTGATTAAAAAGTTTTATTCTTTTATCAGTCTTAGATATTTTATCTAAAAACATCTTTGTTTTATCAATTGAGCAGTTATTAGATATAATTATCTCTATATTTTTATAGCTTTGTTTTAATACCGAATCTAAAGCTTTCTCTAAATCTATATTATCTCTAGTTTTATTATGAAAACCATTCTGAACGGGTATACCAATACTTATTAAAGGTTCTATTACTTCTTTCTCTGTAAACATATTTTTAGTTTTTTATCACATCCCCAAAATTTTTCTGGTTCAAAATTTTTTCTTAAATCATTTATATAATTGACTTTAGCTTTTATTTTTTTTGATTTACAGATCGTATTAATTAATTTTTTTAATGAAATTCCTTTTCCAGAGCAAATATTAACTAAGCCAAAGTTTAATTTTTTTAAACTAAGGCCCATTATAATTTTACATACTTCTTTTATATGTAAATAATCTCTAATTTTATTTCCAGAAACTGTAATTTTATCATTACTTTTTATTGCAGATTTGAGTACTTGATTATAAAGAGTGTCTCTAGTGTTATGTTTACCATAAATATAGAAAATTCTACCCCAAGTTAAATTAAACTCATATTTTTTTTGTAAATTAAAGACATATTTTTTAAGACTACATTTGGCTTTTGCAAAATTATTATTAGGAATTTCTTTTTTATTTTCGTCTAATTTACCATCTTGATATCCATATTCTAAGCAACTGCCTGCTATAAAAATATTTTTAAGACCATTTTTAACAAGATTAGAAATTAGAATTTTTTGATTTGGAAGTTCTGTTTTTTGATGAAAAATGATTTTATAATTTGGAAGTTTGGACCATGCTAAATGAATAACAATATCTGGAAAGCCTAAATACTTAAAATAATTTTTTTTTTTATTTATGTCTAAAAATTTCCATTCAATATTTTTTTTATTTAAAGATTTTTTATCAATTTTAGATTTATTATTGTAGGTGGCAACAATTTTATATTTTAATGGAAATTCTTTAATTAAATTCGATCCAATAAAACCAGTTGCACCAATAACTGCTATTTTCATTTAATTATGTTTTCATTAATATTGAATTTATTAAAATTAAAAATTACACTCACTTTAACCTAGATATAAGAGAAAAATATAAAATTACAGGATTAGTTAAAAAAATACAAATAAAAAAAGAAAATGAAAAAATTTATTGGAATTATTCTTGAGACAAACAATTATCAATCTTACATTAATCAAAATAGTTTATTAATTGAGGAATTATCAAAAAATTTCAAAAATATTTATGTGATAAATGTAATTAAGCTCAAGTTTCGTCAAATAGATAAAGAAGTATTGAATGAAAATAAATTTCCTAGAAATTTTATATGTAAAACAATTGATAATTCAAAAGAATTCTTAAATTTTTTTAAAGATAAAGAATTTATAGCTCTACAATACTTATCGAAGAATCCAGATTTTTTTAAAATTTTTTATTTGATAAAAAAAGCAAATATAAAGAACATAATGATAATGAATTTAGGTAATTTTGGAAATAAACAAACAATTGAGTGGAATAATATTAAAGTTTTTAAAGCTTTTGGACATTTTTATCATAAAGGTTTTTATTATTTATTTAGAATATTCACAATATTAAATATTTTTCCAAAGGTAGATATACTTTTTGAATGTAATAACGAAATAATAAAGAATATACAAAAAGGCTTAAGTAGGAGAGTAGAAAATCTAATTCCGTTTTTTCAAATTTCTTATTTTAGGAAAATTATTCAAGTGAACAGTATTTTTTATGATCATTTTATAAAAAATAAAAAAAAATTTGAAAATCCTAATGATAAAATATTGTATATAGATACTCCCTTAAGTCATCCTGATAGAGTAGTAAGAGAAGGCAAAATAGATACGAAAGATATTAAAAGTTTCTATGAAAAGCTTACAGTTTTTTTAACGAATATTTCTTTAACTTTTAATAAGGAAATTATTATATGTTTGCATCCATCAAACAAAGATGAAAAAAAATATTTTAAAAATTTCAAAATATCTACTAATACGACAATGGACGAAATACCATCTGCTGATATTGTTATTTTTACTTTATCAAGTGCAATCCTAAATTCAGTAATGTATAAAAAAAAAATTATCAACATTGAAACAAAATATCTGGGAAAATATTTAAATAATTTTAGACTTAATTATGTAAATGCTTTAAATTTATTTAATGTAAATATTGATGACGATATAAAAATAGAAAAAAAATTATTTTTAGAAAAAATGAAAAATTCTATAAATTACTATGATAATTTTATAAAAACAAATCTTTGTTCAGATAAAAACATTACATCAAATAAAAAAATTATAGATACAATTAAAAAAGAGTATTTTTAGTTATTTTCCTGAAGTCCAACCACCATCAGAAATTATGGAGGTTCCTGTTATTGAAGAAGAGGATTCTGTAGTTAAAAAATAAACTATAGAAGCAATTTCTTTTGTAGTCGAAAATTTTCTTAGAGGAATTTTATTTCTAATTAAATTTAATCTTTTTTTTTGTTTTAAATCTTTCCTCTTGATTTACTATAGTCTTAGTTGGGGCAACGGTATTTACTCGAATACCATGCTTACCTAAATCCATTGCCATAGATTTTGTCAATCCCTCTAGACCAAATTTTGTCATACAGTAAGCAGTTCTATTATATCCACCTACATGACCTAATTGAGAACTGATATTGATGATATTACCTTTTATTTTATTTTTAATCATTTTTTTTGAAAATATTTGAGATAATTTGAATATAGTTTTTAAATTTACATTTGTAATATCATCTAATTCTTTATTTGTTACGTCCAAAAAGTGTTTAGTATTTGCAAGTGCAGCATTATTAATTAAATTGTCGATTATATTAATTTTTTTACTTAATAAGTTTAAGAATTTTTGATCTTTTAAATCTCCTATAAAACAATCAACTTTGATATTATATTTTTTTAATTTTTTCATTATGTTTGGATATTGTTCTTTTTTTTGAATTAAAAGAATTAGGTCATGCTGTTCAGAGCCAAATTTTAAGGCAATTTGTTCTCCAATGCCTCTACCAGCTCCAGTAATTAGAGTTTTTTTACGCATAATTATTTAAGAATAAATTTTAGACCACGCTAATGCATGATTTTTTCCTAAAACTGTACCTTCTGAATTCATTAGTTTAACATATATAGTTCATTAATTGAACAGTAAAGGCTTAATCGCTTGATTTTATTAATTTCATTTTAATTCTCAATTAATTTAAACTCATTTATATGCATCTTAGATATTGATTTGCTATGTAACCTTTTATTTTTCTTTTTTTTGCCTCATTAATTAACCAATTCGGATCATTTATAAATTTTCTACCAACTGCAACAAAATCAGCATAGTTATTAATAAGTATACTTTCTGCAATTTTTATACTATCGATTTCACCACTTACCCTTGTTAGAATTGATGTCTTTTTTTTAATTTCTTTGCTTAGATTTCTTCTAAAAGCTTTACCAACTTTCATATTTGTTATTGGCAGTATGCCTCCACTTGAAACACAAACATAATCGAATCCTATTTTTTTTAATTCTTTTGCTAATTTAATTGAATCTTTAATCTTAATTCCTTCTTCCAAACAGTCAGTTGCAGTTATTCTGGCACCTAAAATTTTATCTTTTGGCCAAATTTTTCTTACTCCTTTTGCAATTTTTAAAGGGTAATTTAATCTAATTTCTTTTTTTACACCGTATTCATCTTTTCTTTTATTGGAAATAGGTGATAAAAATTGATGTAGTAAATATCCATGTGCCATATGTAGTTCTAGACATTCGAAACCGACTCTTTTTGCTCTTTTTGTAGTATTCTTAAAATCATTAAATATATCATTTAAATTTTTTCTCTGTAATTCCTTTGGTTTGGGCCAATGTTTATCTCTTCTTATAGATGAGGCAGAATAAGTTTCCCAAGAATTATTATTTTTATTTAAAGGCATATTTGATTTTATCCATGGAACCCAGGAAGAACCCTTTCTTCCTGAATGCGATATTTGAATACCGATAGGGACATCACTTGATTTGTTAATATATTTTTTTAAATTTAGAAATTTTTTTTCCTGATGATCATTATTAAGGCAAAGATCAAAATGTGTAATTTTTCCAGTATTGTTAACTGCTGTGGACTCAAGCATCAACATTCCCGCTCCTGAGTTAGCTAATTTTGATAAATGATTATAGTGCCAAGTAGTTGGACAACCGTTTTTTGCAGAATATTGACACATTGGTGAAACAACAATTCTGTTCTTTAATTGAATTTTATTAATTTTTAATTTCTTAAATATCATTTTTCATTACTACAAATTCATTGTGTGGATGAAAAACAGCCCCAGGATATGACCAATATGTTTCAACAAAATACTTGCCTAAGGCTTTACCAAGTTTTGGTAAGTGGGGAACATTGTCAGAATCTATCATTGATTTCATTGGTGTAGCAAATCTCAGCCATTCACCAGTTTTTTGTTCATCATAAAAAAATCTTGTGCGAATTGCTATATCAGGAGGAACACATTTGTAGCCTTTTTTTTTTAACTTTTTATAAATTTTATCTAGCGTTACTGGCCGAGAAAAACCTAACGATATCACTTTCACTTTAAACAAAAAAACCTTTTTTTTAGTAATAACTATTTTATTTTGTTTGTTTTTAGCAATATCTTCAATCCAAGCACTTACGTTGTATTTGTTTCTTTTTAGGCTTTTAATACATTGATTAATATCTTTAAATTTTTTCGGGTTTATAGTTTTCCAGGGTTTATTCATAATTTAATGTTTTATACTTGTATGTTTCTATTTTGCCATATAAAAAACATTTTTTTTCATGTAATTAATATTATTAATTAACTTAAATTGAAATAAAATTGAATAATCTTTTTACAAAAGTTTTAAATCTTCTAGAGTCAAAAGATTATATTCAAATCTTTATAATATTTTCACTTACACTTTTAAGTGCTGTGCTTGAACTTCTGGGAATTGGATTGATTATTCCAATTCTAAAAATATTTGTGGGTACTGATTTTGAAAATTATACAAAACACTTCTTTTTTCTGGCAGGAAAACCAAAGGAAGAAATTCTTGTTATAATTCTTTTTTTACTTGGATCAATATATTTAATAAAATTTTTTTTATTAAGATTTTTGTTTAAAAAACAATTTAATTTTAGCCATAAATTATATGCTAGGATGGCAAAAAAGTTTTTTGAATATTATTTGTTTAAAAATTATCTTTTTCATATACAAAATAATTCTTCAAAACTAATTAGAAATATTATAACTGAAGGAAATTTATTCTCATTTAGTGTCGTTATGCCTCTTCTCAGGCTAGCTTCAGAATTAATAGTATTTTTTTCAATTTGTATTCTTTTGATAATTTATGAAACGCAAGCCTCTATACTAACAATAAGTTTTTTTTCATTAATTGGATATGTCATTCTTTTAAGAACTAATAATAAATTAAAGTTTTGGGGTGAAAAAAGACAATATCATTCTGGTGAAGTTTTTAAACAATTACAACAAGGTTTTATGAGTATACGTGAGGTAATTATTAACAGTATGGAAAAAATATTCTTAAATAAATTTCATGAACACAATCTAAAAAATGCCCATGTAGGGATTAATAAAGATACAATTACTCAAATGCCACGATTAATTCTTGAGCTCATCGGGATGTTTACATTTTTAACACTAGTAATGTTTTTATTAAATAGTGGGAAAAATATAAATGAAATATTTGTGATAATAGGAGTCTTTTTTTATGCAGCTATCAGATTGTTACCGGCAGTCTCAAAAATTGTTCAATCAATACAATCAATTCAATATAATCGTGCTGTTATAAATGTTGTTTATAAAGAATTATCTAATTTAGAAAATAAAAAAAATATTGCTTCAGAAAATCGTGTTCAAAATAATGATGTAAAAAAAAATTTAGAGTTTAAAAATATTAATTTTGATAATGTTAATTTTCAATATCCTAATAGTTACGAAAAAAATTTAAAAAATATTAATATTGAAATTTGCGATGGTGATAAAGTAGGCATAATTGGTCAAACAGGCTCAGGTAAATCCACATTTGTGAATTTATTATGTGGTTTATTACATCCGAATAGTGGAATTATCAAAATAAATAAAGAAGATTTAATAAAGAATGAAAAAGCATGGCAAAATGAAATTGGATATGTTCCACAAAATGTTTCTATAATTGATGAAAGTATACTATTTAATATTGTTTTAGAGGATAACCCAGATAAGATTGATTTAAATAGAGTTAATGAATTATTGAAACAAGTAAATTTATTTGAACATGTCTATAACTTACCTAAAAAACTTTACGAATTGGCTGGTGAAAATGGAGTCAAATTGTCTGGAGGGCAAAAACAAAGAATTGGCATAATAAGAGCCTTATATAAAAATCCTTCAATATTAATTATGGATGAGGCAACAAGTTCTTTAGATGAAAAAACTGAAGATTCAATTATAAAAAATTTATTTAATAATATTTATCAGAGAACAATCATATCAATTTCTCACAGACCAAATTCTTTAAAATATTGTAATAGAATTCTAGAGGTAAGAAATAAAACAATAAATGAAAAAATTAATTAAAAATATTAAGATTATTTTATGAATTATTTTTAATAAAAAAATCCTTAGAAGACCTGACTTTCAGAAAAAAATTTCAAGATTATTTACAAAAAAAAGGTTTAAATTAAATTTATTTAGTATTTTTATTTAAATAAATTTTTTAATATTGCATTTAAAAATATTAGAAAAATAAAAATAATATTTTGTCCATTATCATATCGAATTTTAGTTTCTTCTAACAAATGTTGAAAAAAACTAAATTTACTTGAATAACCACCACTTTTCATAATACCGATAACATTTTTTTTATTTGTGGATATACCTTTTAGTTTTTTTTTAATTATAGCCCTAAAATATAAATCATAATCTGCTGAACATTTATATTTTGTGTTAAATTTTCCTACTTTTTTTAAAGATGCTAATTTAATAAAAAAACCAGTTGAGTGAGAAGTGGCAAAATCGAAATTGTAATTTAATCTATCTCTATTATATCCAGATTTAATTATAGTAGAGGTTGTGTAGTGTCGTTTCACAGTTCCAAAAATAAAATCAATTTTATTATTTTTTATAAAAAGTTTACGAACCACTGAGAGTGCATTTCTTTTTATAATATCTCCAGAATTTACAAACAGTAATACCTTTCCTTTTGCTAGTTTGATCCCTTTATTCATAGCAAAATAGATACCATTATCCCTCTCAGACAAAATATGAGAGATTTTTTTTTTATATACTTTAATTTTTTTTAAGGTCGTGTCTTCAGATTTACCATCTATAATAATATATTCAAAATCTTTATAACTTTGTGATATTATAGACTTAATAGTTTTCTGAATATTTGATTGGTCATTTTTAACAACAGTAATAATCGTAAAATATGGTTTTTTTTTTTGATTTAAAGTTTTTTTTATTATCACTTTTTTTTTATTTAATTGTAATATTTTATAACTTAAATAATAAAATTTACTAAATTAATTTTATAAAATGAAAAATTTCAATTTAAAATTTCTAAATTTATTAGTAGGTAAGGATGTATAAATAAAAAATGTCATTAATAAGTATTATAATGCCTTATTATAAGAAAGATGTTTTTATTGATAAAACTATAGAGTCTATTTTAAACCAAACTTATCAAGATATTGAAATTTTAATTATAGATGATGAGTTAAATGAGCAGAGCAGTAAAGTTTTAAAAAATCTGAGTGACAGAGATAAGAGAATAAAGATTTTGTTAAATGAAAAAAATTTAGGTGCCGGTCTTTCAAGGAATAAAGGAATAGAGATGGCAACTGGAGAATACATAGCTTTTTGTGATTGTGATGATTTATGGAGTAAGTTTAAACTAGAGGATCAATTAAATTTCATGAAGAAATTTAATATTGATTTTAGTTTCACAGCTTATCAAATTATTGATAAAAAAGGTAAAATAATTGGATCAAGAAGAGCAAAAGATAATATTAGTTTTGATGAACTTATTCTTTCATGTGATATTGGATTATCAACGGTAATGTTAAAAAAAAAATTATTTAATAATAAAAATTTTTACTTTCCAAGCATTAAAACAAAAGAAGATTATGTTGTGTGGTTAAAGCTTTCTCAGAATGGTATTAAGATGAAAGGTATTAAAAAAAATTATAGCTATTGGAGAAAACTTAGTAATTCTTTATCTTCATCTTCTATTCAAAAAATTTTTGATGGATATAAGGTATATAATTTGTATTTAAACTATAGTGTGATTAAATCAATATTTAGACTAATTATACTGTCTATAAATTCTGTTTTAAAAAAATAATTTTTTATGATGATTTTTATATATCTAATTTCATTAGTAATTTTAATCAGTTTATTCAATCAATACTGTTTTAAAAATAATTATCTTTTGAGTGAAACTGGTGATTCTCATCAAAAATTTTCATCTCATACAAAAATTCCACTTACGGGTGGTATATTTATTTATTTAAGTTTATTTTTTTTTTTCAATTATTTAGATTTTTTATTATATATATTTTCTACCTTGATCTTATTGCTAGGATTTATTTCAGATCTTAAATTAATAAATTCTGCAAATAGGCGATTAATGATCCAAATTCTAATTGTGTTAAGTTATATTTTTTTAAGTAATTTGCAAATAACCGATACAAAGATTTATTTGTTAGATAATCTTTTGAGTATAAAATATGTTAATTATTTATTTGTAATTTTTTGTATTTTAATCTTAATAAACGGGTCTAATTTTTTTGATGGTTTAAATACATTAAATATCGGATATTTTTTATTAATTAGTTTAATAATAAATTATTTAATTCTAAATAATATTATTTTTGTAAGTGATTATTATATTTATAAAAATTTAACCTTAATATTATTGTTTGCATATTTACTAAATTTTAAAAATAAATTATTTTTAGGTGACTCTGGATCGTATTTATTAGGGTTTTTTTTTTCAATCTTATTAATTAATTTATATAATACAAACAATCATATTTCACCATTCTTTATTGTGCTTTTAGTGTGGTATCCTAGTTATGAAAATTTATTTTCTATAATCAGAAAAAAAACATTAAATAGATCTTCAATGAAACCAGACTCTAATCATTTACATCAGTTATTTTTTTTCTTTATCAAAAAAAAATTATTAATTAAAACAATATATGCAAATTTGTTGTCTGCAAATTTAATTAATATATTTAATTTCTTAGTTTTTTTTATAAGCTTAAACTTTATATCTAAAACTAAAATAATAATAATTTTTATTATATTTAACCTGATAGTTTATACTTTATCCTATTATGTTTTGTTTAATTATCGATATAAAAAAATCAAATAAACGTAATATTTTTGATATATCTTTCAAAAAAAATGATGAAAATAAATTAAATGAAAAAAAATTTTATATCTATTTTAATCACTAATCATAACAAAAATAGATATTTACAAAAAAATTTAAAAAATTGCTTTAATCAAAATCATGATTCTTTTGAAGTTATAGTTTATGATGATAGATCTACTGATGATTCAATAAAAACAATTAAAAAATTTAAAAAAATTAAAATTAATTCAAAATTATAAAAACTTTTTATCCCCACCATTAAATCAACTAGAGGGTTTAATGTATGCATTTAAAAGATCCAAAGGAAATATAATTTGCTTGATGGATGCAGATGATTATTTTTATAAAAATAAATTAAAGTTAATTAATTTATACTTTAATCTTAATTCAAGTAAAAATATATTGTTTGACATACCATTTTCAAAGTATAAAAAATTTCATCCTAAAATAAAAAACCATTCGTATTCAATCTGGCCATCTATAGTACCTACAAGTGGAATTTCATTAAGAAGAAAAACTATGAAAAAGTTCTTTGAGTTTTCAAAAATAAAAAAATTTCCACATTTAGAGATTGATAGTAGAATTATGATTTTTTCATATCATTATTTAAATGAAATGAATTTGATTAAAAAAAAAATTACTCATTATAATATTGATGAAAATGGCATTTCATCAAAATATAAAAAATTTTCAAAACTTTGGTGGAGCAAAAGAATACAGGCATATACTTATTTGAGGTATATTTTAGAAAAAAAAAATAAATGTTTCATTATTAGTTTTGATTATATAATAACATCTTTAATTAGTCGTTTTTTAAAATGAAAAAAAAAGTTGCATTAATTTTTGGAATAACAGGACAAGATGGTTCTTATTTAGCAGAGTATCTTTTAAAAAAAAATTATATTGTCAATGGGGTAAAAAGAAGATCATCAAGCATTAATACCTTTAGAGTTGATCATATTTATCAAGATCCTCATGAAAAAAATTACAAATTTAGATTACATTATGGAGATATTACTGACTCTTCCTCTGTTTCAAGTATAATAAAAAAAACAAAACCAGATGAGATTTACAACCTGGCTGCTCAATCACATGTTGCTGTGTCATTTGAAGTACCAGAATATACTGCTAATGCAGATGCACTGGGAGCTTTAAGAATATTAGAAGCAATAAAATTTCATAAATTACAAAAAAAAACAAAATTTTATCAAGCTGGTACTTCTGAAATGTATGGTAACGTTCAAAGCACTCCACAGAATGAAAAAACTCCATTTTATCCTTTAAGCCCATATGGAGTGGCAAAATTATATGCTCACTGGATAACTAAAAATTATAGAGAAGCATATAATATATTTGCTTGTAACGGAATACTTTTTAATCATGAAAGCCCAAGAAGAGGAGAAACTTTTGTTACGAAGAAGATTGTTTCTGCATTATGTAAAATAAAAGAAGGTAAGCAAAAAAAATTATTTTTAGGTAATTTGAATGCCAAAAGAGATTGGGGGCATGCAAGAGATTATTGTAATGCCATGTGGAAAATGCTCCAACAAAAAAAACCAGATGATTATGTCATTGCGACTGGTAAACAATATTCAATAAAACAATTTGTAAATCTTACTGCAAAAAAATTAGATTTGAAAATAACCTGGAGGGGAAAGGGACTAAGAGAAAGAGGAATTGATAAAAATGGTAATTCAATTATTGAATGTGACAAAAACTATTTTAGACCATTGGATGTAAATACACTTTTAGGTGACGCCAAGAAAGCTAGAAAAATTTTAAAATGGAAGCCCCTAGTAAATTTAGACACATTAATTGATGAAATGATACTTGAAGAATACAAATCTCTAAATGCAATTAAGTAAAAATAGTAGAATCTTTATTGCTGGGCACAAAGGAATGGTGGGCTCATCTATTTTGAAATATTTTAAAAAAAAAGGTTATAAAAATATTTTTGTTAAAGAGCGTAAAACTTTAGATCTTTTGGATCAAGACAAGACGATAAAATATTTAAAAAAAATTAATCCGAATTTTGTAGTAATAGCTGCAGCTAAAGTTGGTGGAATATTAGCCAATCATAAATACAAGGCAGAATTTATTTATGAAAATTTGATGATACAAACTAATTTAATTCATGCATCATATTTATCAGGAGTAAAAAAACTTATATTTTTGGGATCTAGCTGCATTTATCCAAAATTATCAAAACAGCCTATAAAAGAAAAATATTTATTAACAGGCAAACTTGAAGAAACGAATGATGCATATGCTATAGCAAAAATTGCAGGTATCAAAATGTGTGAAGCTTATAATAATCAGTATAAAACAAATTATATTTGTTTGATGCCAACAAATTTATATGGACCGAATGACAATTATGATTTGGATAATTCTCATTTTTATCCGGCTTTAATTTTAAAGACTTATAATGCAAAAGTTAATAATAAAAAATATATTAAAATTTGGGGAGATGGTACTGCTAAAAGAGAGTTAATGTTTGTTGATGATCTAGCTAAAGCATGTGAATTTTTTTTAAAAAAAAAAATAAAACATACATTAATTAATATTGGTAGTGGTCAAGAAAAATCTATTATTGGATTTTGTCAATTTTTAATGAAACAATTTAAAGTAAGTTTAAAAATAAAATTTGATAAAAAAAAACCTAATGGTACACCAAGAAAAATCTTAGATACCTCTTTAGCAAGAAGTTAT
>MDTG01249434.1_pt1 | contig 13451 bp, 8 predicted proteins | sample 811421 | NCBI WGS metagenome assembly MDTG01 (sample SAMN05326645, study PRJNA326480) | marine metagenome | isolation source: seawater | place: Pacific Ocean: South East | collected 2011 | reverse complement strand
ATATGGGACGAGATAGATGAGTTGTCAGGTAAATTTAACACAAGGTCTGTAACTGACGATCTTGGGGAAGTTCTTGATTATGCATCTAGAGAAAATAATTTTCAGGACATTGATAAATTACTTAATGAACAGTGTAATGGTTACATAGTTTTTGGAACGGAAAGACCTTTTATTGAGTTGTTTGGAAATGACAGACTCCGAAAACATTATATGAAAAAAAACATCAAAAGTTGGGTTGCTGATGTGGAGACATCCCAAATTAAGCACGTGGACCCTAATTATCTGCTGGATAAATATCTTGATGCTTCATGGTCTGAGGATAAATCAGTTGGTGCAGAAAAATCTTTTAAAACAAATGATTTTTCAAATGGTAGATCATATTTCCTCGATGGTGAGTTGGTGCACTCATATTACTTTTATTAAATGGAGAAATACATGGATGATGAATGGCTTGATTATTATTCAAAACTTGAAAACCTCGAGGATTATTCCTCGGGGAAAGAAAATAAAAACCCCGATGTAGATTTTGTAAAAAGAAAATTTAACTACTGGAAGAAATATTATGAGGACATGAAACAAAAGGATGAAAATGAATGGAAATTCTTTTTTCAGGATAAAATTGAACCAGATATATTAGCTTTTGATAATCTGTGTAACGAAGAAAAAAAATTAATTGTAAATTAGCAAATTTTTTAACTATTATGTTAACATGTAAATTAAAACTAAAAAAAAGATCATCTATAAATTATAGGTCACATATGCAGTTGACTTTAAATGAAATGAGAAATTTAAACAGATTACTGGATAGTAACTATAATAAATATGCAGAAGATCTAAACGTTGAACTAATTTTAAAAAAAGTAAATACCAGTATATTAAAACTGGCTAAACATAAAATTTTTGAACATGTTACTTTAAACCACATTATACAGCTAGGGACATTATTAAGGCGAGGTGATGAGTTCTGCAGAAGAACGTCATTATCCTTTTTGTTTTCACTAATTAATATGGCAGATGAAAAGAACAGTAATTACGATGCGTTCTGTCAGATACAACTTAGATTTTTACTTTTTGAAACTCTTAAGAAATTAAGTGAAAACGAAAACTTTATCAAACTTGGTTCTAATCTTGTATGGGAAGACGAAGAACAAAAAATTGATGAATACCTTCTTAAGTGCCAGCCTGTTTCGACAGAACAATTAAACTCATTTTTAAAGAAATTTAGCCCCGAGCTAAACAGGCTAATTATGTCAGGAGCATTAACCGATTTTTTAAGTAACATAAATAAAATTAGATATGTTGCCGACAACGATAAAACTGAACTAGGAACAGAAGCAAAAAAAGTTTTATCTTATATTGTAGAGGATTTTGACGTTGTCCCAGACAATCTTGGTATATTTGGTCTTGCAGATGACTTACAGGTTTATAATAATTACATTACCAAAATTACAGATAAAGATAATTCCAAAAAGCAACTTGAAGAATTTCTTTTTTCCGATGATTCCACTTTATCTCTTTTTTTTGAAAGAGGAGATAAAATTTCACAATATAATAATTTGGCAGCCTCCAGTCCTCACATTAACTATGTTATTAGTTCCCTTAAATATTTAATTGAAAATAACAAGAAAAGAATTTTAGCCATCCTACCAGATAATAATTTATTAGCACTAATTTTTATCTTGAATTTGATTACTATCAACAAAAAAAATAGAAATATAAATTCGGAAATTAAGAATATCAACGTGGGTGACACAATCTACTTTAATTTAAAAACAAAATCCATTGCTGTTAAATATTTAGGTGAACATCAAAACGTACCAGGACTTATAAAAGTTTGTGATATTGAACAAAATCATACAAATTCCAACAGTTCATTGACTATGCCAAAATTTGCAAAAGATTTATGTACTTTAAAACCTAAAAGTAAGAAAATTATCACTGATGCTTCACTCATAATGGAATGGCAACAAACAAAAATTGACTTTGTACCTCAGCATATAATTTTTTCAAATTTAGATAAAAAAATCTTTTATTTAACTAGAAAAAATAAATTTGAAAATTACAATAAACATTTGAAACCTTTTGGACAAAAAGTATCCAACTTTATAAATTTTCTATATAAGTCTCAAAACAGAAATGATGAAACAGACTTTGAAAATAATTTACCTGAGGTTTATATATTTAATGATGCGGAATACCTGGTAGAAACTTTAGAGGATATTGTTCAATCGAAGCCAATTGGTCACTCTAATTGTATTGTGGTCAGTGATGAGCCAGTATTAATGAGAAACTTTATTGATATGTTCTCTGACGGTTTTGGAAATGACCATGTGGATCTTGTTTTTTTGTCAAGTATGGAAGAAAATATTCTAAATGACATGCTGTTAAAAAGAAATTTTCAACCTATTCATTACCCCTCGTATATATCAAGCTTTTCGAAAGTGGATCATAGAGTAAATTATAATGACGAGTTATCCAATCTCGAAGAAAAATTTTATAAATCTACTAAAAAAATAAATGTAACTCACCGTAACATTGAATGTAAAATATTTGAAGAATTTATAAAAAATTATATCCAAACTTTAAGAGATCATAATCAATCTGACAACAATGTTACACTAAAGTTAATCTTCAAATTAATACAAGTTAAAAATGACTTATTTATGAGGTGGTTACCACCAACAGAAACTGAAAAACAAGAAAACTCACAATTATTAGAAGATACAAAACAATTACTAACACTGGAAATGGGTGATAACTTAAATTTAAAATTTTTACATAATCTCTTAAGTAATAATGAAATTGAAATTTTGAACCTTTATAAATCAAGAGGTGTTCCTCAATTTTTAAATTTTAATAATGACGAAAAATTTAGTATTTTGGTAGGAAATAAAAAGTCTTCAATATACCTCAATAAAAGACTTGAAGAGTTAAATATTTTTAATGCCAAAGTTATTGCATTTCAGGATTTAAAGGGTCAATATTTATCTGAAAAACTAATAATACCACACCAGCTTGGAAAAAAAATTAATAGATATCTATCTCAGAACAATACTGCAGATGATATTTTATTTTTTCTTTTTAAAAGTGAAAATAGAGATTATGAATATCAAAGCAAAAAATCTTTCAAAGAGATAAATAGATATAAAAAATTAACTAAAAATTCTTTTAATCAAACCTCAGCGTCCTCTCTTATTAAAGAAGTTCAAAATATACCTGAGGAAAAAACAAACCCTCTTCAAATTAGTGAATATGAAAATAATATACTTGAAAATTTGGTTCCTAATGCCAAAAGTTACAACACAGCCGAGGTCGTGGATGCAACACCCTTTTTTCTTGATAACAAGTCAAAATTTATTCTGATTACTCCAAATTCCACTGTTTTTGCAGTTACAGAGGATGAAAAAAATAAGAAGGTATTTGGTTCAAAAAATGCGTCACAATTAGAAGAAGGTGAAAAAATCTGTCTTCCACTTGACAGCAAAGCTGACATGTTTGAAGAATTGGCTAAAAGTTTTAGCCCTGAATACTCATCAATTAAAAACAAAGCTACTATTTGGAAAAAAGAACTTAGAATTCTTAATAAAAATGCTTTTAATGGCAATCTTATTGAACTAACAGAATTTCTAAAAAACAATGGTATTAAGAGAGAGTTCGCTACAGTCAAAAACTGGCTCTTGGATGAAGTGATGATTGCTCCCTTAAAATACGCAGAGGTTTTAGAAAAGATGAAAAATTTACCAGTAAGAGAAAGATTTAAAAAAGAGATTAAACAGAATATAAGTTTTATTGAAAAATGTTATAAGATGAGAAGAGAAACCTCACAAAAGATTTTGGACATTATGAATAAGTCTAGCAATGTCACAGAGCAGGGGGATACATTAAAGATTATGTTTCGTGATGCAAGTCTTCAGCTTGCTGTCCATGAAATAAGTGCAATAACAGAAATAAAAAAAGTTCAAGTAGATCAATTATGGCAAGTAAATGATATATAATGTCCCTGTTTATTTTAATGGTAAAAATGAGGGCGAAAAAAAAGTTCATGAGAAACTAATCAATTTATTTGAGGGAAAAAAATATTTTGCATTACATTCAGTTAAACTTCCAAACCATGAAACCAAGCTTAATGGGGAATGCGATTTTATTTTAATTACTGACAGAGGAATCTTATGTCTTGAGGTAAAAGGCTCGTCGTCCGTTAAAAGAATAAATAAAATTGATAGAACAGACGGGACACTGGATAAAGACTTATGGATATATGATACATATAGTGCAGATGAAAGTCCTTTTGAGCAGGCAGAAGGTGCAATTTACCCTTTAAAAAAAATGTTAGCTGAAGATAATCTCAGCAGAAGAAACAAATTTGTTATTGGTCATGGTGTTATTTTTACTGAAATTGAGTTTAATGAAAAGAGCTTGGAATGGAATGACTGCCATATATGTTCTATTACAAAATTTCAAAACAATTTTGAATTATACTTAACTGAGCTTTTTGATCATTATCATGAGAGATTGAAAGAGACCAAAGGTGTAGTAATAAAAAACAACCCAAATATTGAAGACCTTAAATGGGTTGTTCAAAATATAAGACCAAATGTTTCCCATTTAAGTTTGGTGGAATTAAATTCCAGCAAAAATGAAATAATTACCATGGAAGAAAAACAAAAGCTATTTGTTGATCAATTAATTTTTTCACAAAAAAGACAGTCAATTATAGATGGTAATGCTGGTTCGGGTAAAACAGTAATTCTACTGGAAACAATTCACAGAATAAATGAAAAAGAAAAAATATTGTTAGTTTGTTTCAATAGACAGTTGTCAAATTATTTGTCGCATAGATTGAAACATAAAAAAAATACAAAAATTTTCTACTTTCATTCATTGCTAGAATATTATTGTAAAAAGGCAGAAATTGAATTCCAAGGGGACAAAAATAAAGTTTATGATCAAGATTTGCTTCCTAATCTTTTTGAAGAGGCTCTTATTGAACTCTCAGAAAAAATCGAAAAATATGACTGGTTATTAGTTGATGAAGGCCAAGACTTCATAAATGAAAGTTCTTTTAACAACTTGGTAGAACTTTTAAAAAATGAAAAAAAAGGTAATTATATTTTAGCCTTCGACAGTGGGCTCCAAAGTGGCGTTTACAATAAAATGGATCTTGGTTTTCTTTCAAAACTAAAAGAGAATGGACACAGACTTGATCTCTACAGAAATTTTAGAAACCCAAGATCTATTGCCCACAGATCAGCCAGTATTACAGGAATTAAAAAACCCGAAGTTGAAAGAAAAATTATATCAACACCCAAAATTTTTGAGGTCAAAATAAATGAAAGCTTAGAAAACAAAATTAATGAGGTTATTTATGATTTATTGAAAACAGGAGTATCACCTCAAGATATTACTGTTTTAACATCTAAAAGTAGAAAGACATCTATACTTTCATCTATGAAATCAATAGCTGGGAAAAGAACACTTGATATGAAAATCAGAAATTTGTGGGATGAATCAAAGCCTGATGATTTTATTTCATGGAGCACCGTTTCAAGTTTTAAAGGAATGGAGAATGAATACATTGTTCTTATTGAGACTGATTTTAAAGAATTTAATGACTGGTATCGTTCCATTATTTATGTTGCAATGACCAGGGTTAGATTTGAGTTTATATATGTTGGTTACGAAAATGATAAGATGATTGATGTAATAAAAAATGTTGGGATGTAATTATGATAAATTTTGAAAAGGAATTTACGAATCACAAAGAATTCAGGGATTACTTTCAGGAATGTATTAGAAAAGAATTACATGGACCAATGGCAAATGATGATGAAAACTTTAGAAATGCCGAACTGAATGTATCTCCTGCAAAAATTTTTTCCATGGGGATGTTGTTTCCAAGAGATTTTACTAGCGATATCCAGTTGGACAACACTGGGTCAGTTATAGATGAGGGAATTGACCATAATTTTACGAATGAGGATATTGATGAAGTTTTATTGGAAAATGTCAACGGAACACAAAAATCTAATTCCAACTTGTCTTCAAGTGAAGAAATAGACAGTATCGATGATATCAATTTATCGAATCAGTTTCAGCCGTCATCAATAGGTATTACTTTTAGTTGTGTGGAAAGCGAGCAAATTGAGGCTGAAATCTATTTTGCAACTTATAAAAAAATTAAAAATGAAGAAACTGAATTAACAAAATATAAAAGAGAAGAACATTCAAAAATATTTTTAGTTGAAGTAAGCGAACAAGACTTTTTAACTACAAAGCAATTTGAAAATACAAATGCAGAAATCAAATTCAAGTTGAGGAAAAAGGATGATTTTTACATAGTTACTTTCTGGCTTGTAAATCAATCCAGAAAATCAGGGGCAGGGGAACTTGAAGAAAAAATTATATTTCAACCCAAAATATCAGTTAAATCTAAAAAGTTTTCGTTTATACCTATAGGCAACTCAAATCAATTATATAAAGATGAGGACACATCATCTAATTCCCTATTATATCGTGATAAGAAAGCTTTCTGTAGAGGACACGGCTGTGCTGGTGACTGGGAAGTTAACAACGAAAATAATTGTAGTCAGGTTTTTTCAAATTTATTTCCAGATCATGAAATCAGACCAATTGTTCATTCTGATTTAAATGACCATACCAAAAATATCGATTTGTCTTTTTTGGGAAACAGTCTTTTAAATGAGGATGACACTGAAGCCAAGAACAAGATTATACAAAATTTAAAAAATTTTGTTAATGATTACAGCGAATGGATTAGAACCACCAAACAAAAAATTTCAAGCTTGGATGATAGATATAAAGAAACTGCCAATTCTCATATGAATAAATGTTCTCTGTCATTAGAAAGAATGAATAAAGGAATTCAATTACTTGAAGAAAATCCTCAGGCTTTTTTTTCATTTAGACTTGCCAACTATGCGATGTTGCTTCAGCAAATTCATGGTTCGCTTCGATCAAGAAATCTCTCGGATCAGTTTGTTAAACCTGATCCCCTAGAAGAAACGAACAGAAAATGGAGACCATTCCAACTTGCTTTCTTACTCCTGAACTTAAGAGGTGTACCTGCAGAACCAAACTATGATAAAACAGAAGCAGACATTGTTGATCTTATATGGTTTCCCACAGGTGGTGGTAAAACTGAAGCATATCTTGGGGTTGCTGCATATTCTATAATTTTATCAAGATTGAACCATGGAGATATGTGTGGCACTGAAGTAATAATGAGATACACACTTAGACTTCTCACAGCTCAACAATTCGAAAGAGCTTCATGTCTTATATTGGCTCTCGAGTATTTAAGAAATGAAGGATTTTTTAAAAATGAACAAATTAAAGCTTCTGATAAACAATTTGTTTCGGGGTTGTGGGTGGGAGACACGCTAACACCAAATAAAACTGAATCTGCCCGTAAAATTCTTGGAGATATGAGAGATGGGAGAGATAGCAATAAGTTTGTAATTATTGAATGTCCGTGGTGTAAGACCAGTTTGGAAGAAAATAGATTTGCAGGCTATTTTGCAACAAGGTCTAAATTTAAATTTAGATGTCAGGAAGAACAATGTCACTTTTATGGAAATATTCCAATCCAGATAATTGATGAAGAATTATATCAAACCCCACCTACACTTCTGTTAGGAACTGTAGACAAGTTTGCCCAAATCTCGTGGAGATCTGAACCTAGTATATTTTTAGGAAAAAATGGAAAAACACCATGTCTAATTATTCAAGACGAATTACATCTAATATCAGGCCCTCTTGGTTCAGTTGTTGGTCACTACGAGGTGTTACTAAAAATGATAATGGAAAAAAATGGAAATCTTCCCAAAATAATTGCCTCAACTGCAACGATTAGACGGGCTAAAGAACAGGTATATGGACTATACAGAACAGAACACCAGGTTTTTCCACCTCAAGGAATTGACTATGATGACTCATATTTCGCTAGAGAGGCAAAAGATATTAATGAATATCCTGGAAGGAGATATGTAGGAATTTTTTGCAGTGGAACAAAATCCCATATCTTTTCGCAAGTTAAACTTCTTTCACCTATTATTCAATTTCCTACAGCCTTTTTTAAAAATAAGTTGCAGCCTTTAGACGACGATACTACAGGATTGGATGATAGAAAATTATCAGACAATATTGAAAATGAATTTATTGATCCATACGGAACGGTTGTTTGGTATTTCAACACTTTAAGAGAATTAGGGTATGCTGATAATTTAATTAATGAAGATATTTCCCAACAACTTAAAATTCTATGTAAAAGATATGATATTCCAGTTGCTTTAAGAAAAAGACCTGTAAATACAAGAGAAATGACAAGTCGTGCGAAAGAAAATGAAATTTCTGAAATTCTTAATCAGTTAAAAATTAACTGGAGACCGTCTCGCTATCACAAATCCATAGATGTTTTGTCTTCAACCAATATGATTTCAGTTGGAGTTGACATTGATAGACTTGGTTTAATGGTTATAACTGGACAACCTAAGAACACATCTGAATATATTCAGGCTTCGAGCAGGGTAGGAAGAAAATATCCAGGTCTTGTATTGACACTTTATAATCACACAAGAAGTAGAGACAGATCCCATTTTGAAACTTTTAAAACTTATCATCAGTCAATATACAAGCATGTTGAGCCCACTAGTATTACACCATTTTCATATAAATCCCGTGAAAGATCACTGCCAGGATTAATTATAGGTTTTTCAAGAGTAAACTTTGACATAAATGATCCAAAGCAAATATTGGAAAAAGAAGAGGATATTAAAGAAAAACTTGAAGAATATTTCAAAATTTTGTCCAACTTTGACCTGCTTGACGATGACATTGATGTTGCAAGAAGTCAGGTGGAAGATATTTTTAACAAATGGAAAAAAATTGCTTCGGATGCTGCAGAGGCTGGAGAAAACGTTGAGTGGAAAAAAATAAATAATGGTAATGACTTTGTTCTTATAGAATATGGAAAAAAAACTGAAGAAGAGGATAACATAGACCCTGTCGGTATGTTGACAAGTATGAGAAATGTAGACGTTGCAGCAACTTTAAGAGTGGCTACAAGTGATCAGGAGGCTAGTGATGGGCAAATTTGACACATTAAGAAGAAGTCAGCTTATAACACCATTCGGCATAGGTTCAATGATTGATCTACCTGAAGAAACTTTTATTACTGCAGGCCTTGATGTTTGGCCTAGTGAAACTTCTCAAAACGATATTAAAGAGGCAGTCTTGAATGATACTACTATCAGGGATGAAAGACTTGAGAAAAGATTGACCAAATTGCTTGGAAGATCTGTAAACTATTTTCTCTCACCCACAGTTGGTAGATCACCTATGGGATATACAGAACCTCCGCAAAATCAACATATGAAGTTTTATAGATTTCCAAGCTGGCTTCAATGTCCTAATTGCAAGGTACTAAAATATTTTCCTTTAGATTACTCAAAAACTCCAAGATGTACCAACCCAACAAGACTTTTTGAAGGAACAGGCCAAATGTGTTCCAGTATGAGAAGAGGACCTATAATGAAACCAGTAAGGTTTTTAATTGCTTGTCCAGATGGTCATATAGACGATTTTCCCTGGTCTAGATGGGTACATGGCGACAATGAGAACGATTGCAGCGGAGGATCAGGAGATTTGTACCTTTTATCTTCAGCACAAGCTGATTTGACAGGTATTTACGTGCAATGTAAAAAATGTGGAAAAAAAAGATCAATGGGATCAGCTAGCAACAAGCAATCCTTAAAAAAAATATTATTTGAAAATAAATGTACAGGTAGAAATCCCTGGCTTGGTAAAAATCACAATAATGATGACTGTGCAAATGACCCCCAGTTAGTTTACAGGGCGTCATCAAGTATTTATTTTGCCAACACTATTAGTTCAATATTAATCCCACCATATTCAAAAGCAATTAATGTCTACTTAAATAATAATAGAAGACTTTGGTCAGACATTGAAGATTTTTTTGATGACGGAGCCACAAAAGTTAATGGTAATTTAGAGATCAATCAAACTATTATCAAATATCTTGAAAGAGCTGCTCTTCGAGCTCAATTCGATAAGGAAATTTTTATTGAAACCGTTAAAAATAAATATTTAAACCAATCTGCAAATATAGAGGCCGAAGATGTCGATGATGAAAAATTTAGGTTTAAAGAATATATGGCTTTTTCAAATAATGTGAGGCCAGCACTTGAAGATAGAAATGATTTTGATATTTACCCATGTGACCTAAGCAAATATGAGAACTGGGTCTCTGAATATTTTATGAAAATAATTAGAGTAGAACGATTAAAAGAAACAAGAGCATTTACAGGTTTTTCTAGAATTAAACCAATTAATCCTGGTGAAGAAAAAATTCAAATTAACCGAAATAATAAAAATTGGCTTCCAGCAATAGAGGTAAGAGGTGAAGGAATCTTTTTGGAATTTAATTTTGAAAAAATTGAAGACTGGAAGAGTATATTTAAAGAGTTCGGTAAAGGAGAGAATTTAGATAATCAGATTAAACAGAATGAACGACTGAAGAAGCCGAACTTTACAAGAAGAAGCGGTACTAATGATGTAATGATGCTAGTCCATACATTTGCTCATTTATTTATAAGACAACTTTCATTTGAATGCGGATATGATGCAAGCTCCCTAAAAGAGAGACTATTTGTAGGTAAGGACGGTGAGCAAGAGATGTGTGGAGTTTTAATTTATACTGCTAGTGGAGATGCAGAAGGGAGTTTGGGTGGTCTTGTAGAAAGAGCAAGACCTGGTCTTATAGAAAATACAATCAGATCTGCCATTGATGAGGCACATTTTTGCTCAAATGATCCGATATGTCATGAAACTGATCGACAGGGTCTTGAAGGGTTTAATGTTTCCGCTTGTCACTCCTGTGTTCTTCTTCCTGAAACGAGTTGTGAACATAATAATTTATTGCTAGATAGGAGGTGCGTTATAGGTACTTTTGATAATCCTGAAGTAGGATATTTTTCAGAATTGATGGGTGGATAATGATTGTCAATGACATAAAATGTGTGAAAGGAGCATACGGTTTTGAAAATTTGGGTTGTTGTTCATTCTCAAGCAAAGCAGGCAAAGCAAGGAAATCTTTTTTAAAATTATCTAATTATATGATTGATAGATCTAAGTCTACTTGGATAGCTATATATATACCTAAAGCCTCAAGAAAATTTAGAAAAGAAGTAGGGTTACCTGAAATAAAAAGTTACGAAGGATATATTTCAGCATTTCAAGAACTTATCCCCCAAACAGGGATAAACTATAAAAATTGGGGAATAAACGATAGATGGGATTATGGTATACCTGCCAAAAGAATTTTTGCTTTTAAAAAACCTAAAATACATATAACCCAAATTTTTGATGATAATAAAATTAAAAATTTCTATGCCTCAACATTATCTTCTGCCGCTCATTTTTTAACTGATGAACAAGAAAAACTATTAATTTCAAGTATATCAACAGACGATTTACTTGAAATTAATGTTGAAAATAAACTTATAGACTTATACCCAAAAGTTAGAGAAAGATTTCAAAATAATTAACTATAAGTTTTTCTAATTTAGACCATGGATAAATTAAATAAAAAACATAGATCTTGGAATATGTCCAGGATAAGGTCAAAAAATACAAAACCTGAAATCGCTGTTAGAAGATATCTATACGATAAAGGTGTTAGATACAGATCTTCAAAAAAAAAGCTGGTTGGGAATCCTGATATAGTTATTAAAAAATATAAGCTTGCTTTATTTGTTCACGGTTGTTTTTGGCACGCGCATCAAAGTTGTAAAGCATTCAGGTATCCAAAATCCAATGTAAAATTTTGGAAAAACAAAATAGATAATAATGTTTCTAGAGACAACCGTGTCTCAAAAAAACTTATTCAACTTTCTTACAAGGTTTATGTGATTTGGGAATGTGAAATAAAAAAACAAAAATTTAATGTATTAAATCAGTTTGTTGAGGAGTATTTCAGATTAAAGTCTATAAATATGGAAGAAAATTAAACTAAATAGTTCTAATTTTTTTGAGATCGTAAAGAAATTGAAATAGCTTCTATCAACGTATCTATTTCAGAATTTTTAAGATTTTTTAATTTTTTATCATTAACCAATATTGAGAACCAGGGTGTTACAGCTATTTTTTTTTGGATAATTTCAAGGACTTTTCCTTCCGTTCTCCCCAACTTTTTTAATCTTTCAGATAAATCAGCATTTTCAAATATTTGTTTTTGAAGTAATTTCTCATCGATTTTACCGTATACAAACTCATTTTTTAAAAAATCAAAGCCACTAATATCAAGACTTTCTTTGATAATTTTTACAGGATATCCTTTGTTTCTTAAAATGATAGCCGACAAGTATCTGACAAGGTGTTCATAATTGTAAATATATTTCTTATTTTCAAAAACTGGTTTTGGTAAAATACCTTCGTCAATAAATTGTTGAATTCGTCTATCATTTACCGAGCTGTACTTGCCAAGCTGCTTGGAAAAAAACTTATATAGTTTAGGATTTCCCTTCTCAAGAAGCTTGATTAGTGATATCAGCTCGGGTCTGCTGCCTGTCCATTTATTATAATTTTTAACCATAAATATTGTTAACATTAAAATAAAAAAAAATTAAGACAATTTGATATGCTTTCGGTAACTTGTTTCATCAAATTCCTGCACAAAGTTTTCTTTAAGACCTTCTAGAATTTTTTCGATATAGTCATTTCTTGCATAAAAACCTTCTTTTTTGCATGAAATATAAACAAGGGCTTCTGAATTGAAATTATTAGTTCCAAGAACATGAATTTTCATCATCTGTTTTTTGTAAGCTGGGGGTCTCATATTTACACCTTCAGCCTTATCCAGGCCATATCTGATTTCATTATCAGGAACCAGCCATGCAATACCCCGTACCTCTGATCCTTCTTCTTTTTTTACCGAAGCACATCCCCCGTCGTTACCACGCTCGTCAATAATAAATTTGTGGTTATATAAAACAGCTTCACCAATTCGTCGTGCATTGGGACATCTTTCAAGCATTTTTTTCTGCAGACAATTTGCACCATATGCAAAATACATAACCATTCCATTTGTTTTTATATGCTCAAATCTTTCATAATGTGACGCGTTGGCAAAATCCTGTTTCCAGACGGTAAGTAGTTTAATCTGTTCAGTAAGAATCGTTGAACACATCTCATACTTTGAAAGGTTCCTGTTTTTTTTCTCGAGCTGATAAGATGTTTGGGCAACTCTGTCATAAAACATATACTTGTTCACATGTACGAAATAATACTCAAACTCCTCATGCATTCTCATCATTAAACCTGACAACAATTTAGGGTACCTTGTAGGGCAGGGTTCATCGTAACCAATTCCACCTGTAATGGTGTTTTTAACAAATTTGTTTGTTAAACCCTTT
>MDTG01219505.1_pt1 | contig 13451 bp, 8 predicted proteins | sample 811421 | NCBI WGS metagenome assembly MDTG01 (sample SAMN05326645, study PRJNA326480) | marine metagenome | isolation source: seawater | place: Pacific Ocean: South East | collected 2011 | reverse complement strand
GTATGATGATCAGAATATTTTTGCAAAGATTTTACGTGGCGACATTCCAAACACGACGGTGATGGAAACAGAGCACTGTCTCGCGTTTCGAGATATTCAACCCATGCGCCCAGAGCACGTTTTGGTGATTCCGAAGGGGCCTTATTTGAATTATGATCATTTTGCGCTCACGGCCTCTGATGAAGAGATTGTGGATCTCACCCGCACAATTGGTAAAGTATGTGAGGCAATTGGAGTGAGTCCCAATGCAGGCGACGGGTATCGGTTGATATCAAACGCGGGCGAGCACGGTATTCAAGAAGTGCCGCATTTGCATATTCATATACTCGGTGGAGCTAGTGCTGGGCGTATGGTTGAGCGCAGTTAAGTAGAGAGCTTAAAGCGTCAGTTCTATCGGCTTTGGTCATGACCTTACCTCTCTAGCCCTCGTCGATTGTGTAACGCGTAAATTACTCACTGCATATTTGATTAAGCAGCTTTTAAAAATGGTTCTAGTCATGGCAGATTCTTTGGATGCAGAGCGACTAGCAACTTCAATGGGTAAATATTTTGGCTTCTGAAGCATTCTTTTCAAGTTTTCTCCTGTTTCTTGATGCGCTAGGAGGTGATGAGTAATGTACGCCCTTTCTTGCGTTATAATAGTCTGCAGATTTAGGTTGCATTGATTGCCAGATTTACGCGAAAAACTGATTTCTTTTTTAGTCGTGTACGGATCAGTATTGCCAACTGTAGGCTTTGCTGAGCATAAAGAGAGTTGCTAGTTTTCGGAGTTTTGCCAATGAGCACGCCAGTTCCAGAGATCAAAGAAGTAGATACCTATCGTATCCATTGTGATGGCGGTGAGGGTGGGCATCCGCGTGTTTGGTTGCAGATTCCAATAGAGCATGGTTGGGTCGAGTGTCCATATTGTGATTGTAGGTATATTATAAAAAAAGGTGCAGACGGTGGGCATTAAATTTTGATTTTTGCCGTCTCAGGTGCAGCTGGAATTTGTTTCTAAAAATGTGGATAGGTCAGGGTTGCCTTAGGTGTGCAGCCATCAGCCGTTTTCGTTAACTGTTACACCTATGATGGGGCGCGTGTATTCGCCACTTTCCAAGAATTTGCCTCTGGCGCTTTGGTAATTTGATGAACTGAATGATCTTTTACTTTTGTATGACTGTGAGTCTCAGCACTTATGTGCTGCCGGTCGTTTATTCGACCGTAGAATGTATCTTTTTGCCAGTCCTGAAAAGTGCACTTAGACACCATTTGGCCCGCGTTAATACAAACTATAAGATGAGTTTTGTTTTGTGGGCCTTCCATCAAAAAGTGTGAGTTTATTGGGCTCCGACAACTTAAGGTACCTGACAGTTAAAATGGCTATCGCAAAGACTTTTGTGTTCATTTAGGTTGGAAATGAACGTACATATTTCATTTTAGAGGTGAGCAAGTGAGCAAAATTGGTAAAGGGCATCATCTACATTTAATTGATGGGTCAGGATTTATTTTTAGGGCTTATCACGCACTCCCGCCTCTTACCCGTAAATCAGATGGGCTTCCTGTCGGGGCTGTGAGTGGCTTTTGCAATATGCTGTATAAATTTGTTGAAGATAACAAAGGCCGTGAAGCACCCACGCACTGTGCAGTGATCTTTGACGCCAAAGGGAAGACATTTCGATCTGATATTTATCCTAACTACAAGGCGAATCGTCCGCCCGCTCCAGAGGATTTAGTACCACAGTTTCCGCTGACTCGCGATGCAACACGGGCTTTTAATTTGGCGTGTATCGAAGAGGTTGGATATGAGGCGGATGACATTATTGCCACGCTTGCGGTGAAAGCGCGGGATGCTGGTGCGCGGGTTACGATTATTAGCTCCGACAAGGACTTGATGCAGCTGGTGGGTAATGGGATTGAAATGCTTGATGCAATGAAGAACAAGCGGATTGGTTTCGAGCAGGTTGAGGAAAAGTTTGGCGTTGGCCCAGAGAGGGTCATCGATGTGCAATCACTTGCGGGAGATAGCGTGGATAACGTGCCAGGCGCACCTGGAATCGGAGTTAAAACGGCAGCGTTGTTGATTAATGAATATGGGGATCTTGATACTCTTTTGGCGCGGGCAGAAGAAATTAAACAGCCTAAACGACGGCAGACATTGATAGATTATGCAGACCAAATTCGGATTAGTCGGGATTTGGTGACGCTCAAGCAGGATATGGATCTAGACATTGATTTGGCAGAAATGGACGTGCGTGAGCCTATCGCTGAGGATGTTTTGGGGTTTCTTGTTAAGATGGAATTTCGCACGCTGGCGGCGCGTTTCGCCTCTAAATTGGGGATTGAAGCACCTACTATTTCTGATCATGTCGTGGGCGTCTCTGCAGGGATGCCAAGTCCAAGTGAAAGTGGTTCTGTCCCACAGGTTCCGTTTGAGGAGGCATCGTATGAATGCGTTCGGGATTCTGCCAACTTACAGTTGTGGGTTGATCGCATTCGCGAGCGTGGCTGGGTTGCAGTGGATACGGAGACTACGGGACTGGACGAGATGGCTGTGGATTTAGTTGGAATTTGTTTATGTGTGGAGGCGGGTGAGGCTTGTTATATTCCGTTGGCCCATACGAACGTAGAGGGTGATCTTTTTGGTCCTACGGTGTTAGCTGAGGGGCAGATGGCCGCTGCTGAGGCGCTCGCGATGCTGAAACCTGTGTTAGAGGATGATGCGATCATTAAAATTGGTCAAAACATGAAATATGACCTGAAGATTCTTCGCCGTCAGGGTATAGAGATGGCGCCCATTGATGACACTATGCTCTTATCCTATGCGCTTCATGGGGGGGTGCATAATCATGGGATGGACACGCTTTCAGAGCGGTACTTGGATCACAAACCAATCAGTATAAAAACTCTCCTAGGAACTGGGAAATCAGCCATTACTTTTGATAAAGTGGATATTGAAGAGGCAGTGAGTTACGCCGCTGAGGACGCTGACATCACGCTGCGTTTGTGGCAGATATTCAAACCACAGCTGCACTCGTCAAAGGTGACAACGGTTTACGAGACCTTAGAGAGGCCGTTGGTGCCTGTACTTGCGACGATGGAGATGCATGGGATTAAGGTGGATCGTCTCGTGCTATCGCGTATGTCAAACAATTTCGCACAAAAGATGGCAGGATTGGAGGATGAAATTCATCAAATGGTTGGGCGGTCGTTTAATGTTGGCTCGCCCAAGCAGTTGGGTGAAATCTTGTTCGATGAGATGGGCTTACAGGGGGGCAAGAAGGGCAAGACTGGGGCTTTTTCAACTGGTGTGGATGTGCTAGAGGATTTGGCGGCAGAGGGCCATGTTCTGCCTGCGCGAGTTTTGGATTGGCGGCAGATGTCAAAGCTGAAATCGACCTATACGGACGCCTTGCAAAATCACATTAACGCTGAGACTGGGCGAGTGCATACGTCTTACAACATTGCAGGAGCTTCGACGGGAAGGTTGGCGTCCACTGATCCTAATTTGCAGAATATTCCCATCCGTACTGAAGAAGGGCGCAAAATTCGAGAAGCTTTTGTAGCGGAAGACGGAAATGTGCTGGTAGCACTTGATTACAGCCAAATTGAATTGCGGATTTTGGCGCATATTGCAAATATAACCGAGTTAAAGCAGGCCTTTGCTGATAATGTCGATATCCATGCGCTGACTGCATCCGAGATGTTTGATGTGCCGCTGAATGAGATGACACCCGATGTGCGCAGGCAGGCTAAGGCGATAAACTTTGGTGTGATTTATGGGATTTCAGGGTTTGGTTTGGCGCGAAACTTGCGAATTCCGCGTAAGAATGCCCAGGGCTTTATTGACCGGTACTTTGAGAGGTTTCCTGGGATCAGAACCTATATGGATGACACTGTCGCGTTTGCAAAGGAACATGGTTTTGTGCAAACGCTGTTTGGGCGCAAAATACATACACCAAATATTGATGCAAAAGGGCCGCAGGCTGGGTTTTCAAAGCGGGCGGCGATTAATGCGCCAATCCAAGGGACGGCGGCGGATATCATTCGTCGTGCAATGGTCCGCATGCCTAATGCCATTGCTCATTTGCCAGCGCAGATGCTGTTGCAGGTGCATGATGAGCTGCTGTTCGAGGTGCCAGAGGCGGCAGTTGATGAGACGATTTCGGTGGTGAAAGGCGTGATGGAAGGTGCGGCGATGCCTGCTGTGCAGATTGAGGTGCCGTTGATTGTCGATACTGGTCAGGGAGCGAACTGGGCCGAGGCACATTGAGGAGCATTCTGGGGGGAGGATAACGGTTTCATTTAATATTCTGGTGAGCGATTAAAACATAATGAGGCTCTTCATGATGGGTTCACATTCAAATCTTGCAATCGCGAGGTCTACGGCCAGAGTATCTTGATTATCCAAATCTGCGTGCCAGCAGGCCCAGCAGTTTTTTGGATTGCTTGTTGAAGTGCTGATAGCCGTCAAAGAGCATGCCTGTGCCAAACGCGTTTGGGCTATCTGTTCAAAAAAGATGCTATTCTTAAGCAACTTATTCTTAATGTTATAAATAATCTAGGGGGGTTGGAGAGTTTGGTGATTACCCCCACATAGTTTGCTTGGCGCGGTCGATATAGTTATTATCGAAGGCCTTGCCATTAAAATTTACTTGTATCTCTTTGATTAAATCGCCCGCTGTTGGAATGTTGAGCGTTTCATCCGTTCCGTCCCAAAGGCCTGATCGCATGATGGCTTTGGCGCATTGGAAATATAGTTCCTTAACCGTAAAGACGATGACGGTTCTGGGATGCATGTCTTTTTTTTCAAAGCTAGTGCATAGGCCGTGATCGGCGGTAAGAGTTGCCGTGCCGTTGATGCGGACTAAGTTTCGCTCTCCCGGGATCATAAACATTAGTGATATGCGGGGATCGGTTACGATGTTGCGCAGACTGTCAAGACGGTTGTTGCCGCGCCAGTCGGGCATCATGAGTGTTTTGGGGTCAGTGATGCGGACTACTGGGCCATTATCTCCGCGCGGCGTGGCATCGGTGCCTTCGTTCCCAACGGTGGAGAGAATGCAGAAGCGAGAGGCTTCGATCCAGGCGCGGTACATGGGTGTGATAACTGGGGTTACTTTGCTGAGTGAGGCGGGTGATGCATCGTCGTAGAGCGTTTCAAGTTCAGATATTGTTGCGATAGTTTTCATTCTTATAACTTTGCATAGGTGCGCCAACTCGACAACTCAGTTTTTATAGATTTTCTCCATAAAGCGGCATCTCAAATTGTGAAATGCATAGATAGCGTGTTGTTTCGAGTAGGTAACATTACAGGATGACGATCGCATCTATTGGCTGCAAAGATTCTTAAGGTAGCCGGTTTCAAAAAAGACAATTGTGTTGGGCTGTGTGGAGATGATAACGCGCACCTTTGGTTTTTATTGGAAGAACAACCTGTATGCAAATTGGAGTTAATTCCAAGACTTTTAAATGTCTAGTTCCGCCGACGGGATGATTGGGAAGAAGCTGCTCGAAGAGCTCAAGCCAAACCAGCTTTCGCCATTCATTGTTTCGTATTCGCCTAGGTCAATAAGACGGTAAAAGGATTTGCGGTCAATGAGTGCTTCGAGGTTGTTGCGTATGAGGATGTAGGGGCTGGGTTCTCCTGTTTTAGGGTCACGAATGACGCGGATGGGATTGTTTGGGCCCGCTGTTACTTTGTCATCTACGTTTGTTGTGAAGGTGAGGCTTTGATGGGTACCAACTGTTTCTGCCTCAAAATCAACGGCGACAAACGGTGCGTCATCAACTTTGATGCCGACTTTTTCAACTGGAGTGACGAGGAAATAATTATCGTCGTCTTTTCGGATGATACTAGAAAAAAGCTTCACAAGTGGTTTGCGGCCAATGGGCGTGCCAAGGTAGAACCAAGTTCCATCGCGTGCAATTCGCATGTCCAAGTCACCGCAAAATGGAGGATTCCACAAATGCACGGGTGGTGGGCCTTTCTTTGAGGCGGCGGTTGCCGATTGCGCTATGCTATCTGCATTCGGTTTTGTAATTATCTCAACATCTTTATGATTTGTCATTTTTCCTTGCCGCATTAATTATTTTCTCGGCTCTATAACACGTATGGAAAGGTATTGCTCATGTCTCAAAATGCAAGCGAATTGACAAGTTTGTTGGACGATGTGGTAGAGGCCTCGGGATTGCTTGAGAAATCGCGTGCTTGCATCGAGAAGCGGATCATTGGGCAAGAAAAGGTTGTGGAACAGGCCATGGTTGCTCTTCTCTGTTCTGGCCATGCGCTGTTGGTGGGTGCCCCTGGGCTGGCAAAAACCCGGTTGGTGGATACGCTAGGGACAGTGTTTGGATTGAATACAAATCGTGTTCAGTTTACGCCTGATCTGATGCCAGCAGATATTTTGGGATCTGAAGTGTTGGAGACAAACGATGACGGTACGCGGGCGTTTCGGTTTCTGAAGGGGCCTGTGTTTAGTCAGCTATTGATGGCAGATGAGATAAATCGTGCTAGCCCACGAACACAGTCTGCGTTACTGCAAGCAATGCAGGAGCGACAGGTGACCATTGCTGGTCAGGAGTATGATTTGCCTTTGCCTTTCCATGTGCTGGCGACGCAGAATCCCATTGAGCAAGAGGGTACGTATCCGCTGCCCGAGGCGCAACTGGATCGCTTCATCTTACAGATTGATGTGGGTTTTCCAAGCCGCGAGGCAGAGCGGGAAATCTTGCTGGCTACGACAGGTGTGGATGAAGTGGAGGCCAATGAAGTGTTCACGCCCAAGACTTTACAGATGGCGCAAGCAGCTTTGCGGCGAATGCCTGTGGGTCAACCGGTGGTTGAGGCGATTTTAAATCTTGTTCGGGCGGCACGGCCTGATGATGAATCTGCGCCTAGTTTTATACGTGATGCGGTAAGCTGGGGGCCAGGGCCTCGGGCGGCACAGGCATTTATGCTGGCGACAAGGGCGCGGGCGATGGTGCAGGGGCGTTTGGCACCATCTGTGGATGATGTAATTGCTCTGGCGCATCCGATCCTGATCCACCGAATGGCGGTGGGCTTTGCGGCGCGGGCAAGGGGCGCAGAACTTACTGATTTGATTGCACGTCTGACGAAACAGGCCATGGGGGCAGAGGTTACTGTGTGATTGATGATAAGCACATAACGCCAGAATTTCTGCTTCGTGATGCCGAAGAGGCTGTAGCAGGGTTTCCTGCGTTATTGGCCGCTGCTGACCAATTGTCATCGACTATTAGTTTGGGCGCGCATGGTCGCCGCCGGATGGGTTCAGGAGATGAATTCTGGCAGTATCGTTCTGCAACCCAAGGGGATATTCTACGTGATATTGACTGGCGCAGATCTGCGCGGGCAGACACTCATTTTGTGAAGCAGATGGAATGGCAGAATTCGCAGGCAGTGCACTTATGGGTCGATCGGTCAGCGTCCATGCAATATCGCTACAATAAGAATTTACCGCTTAAGGGTGTGCGGGCACGGATACTAGGATTGGCAGTTGCTATTTTGCTTGCAAAGGCTGGTGAGAGCGTTGGTTTGATGGAAGAACTGCAGCCACCGAAGGTGGGGCGTGGGCAGATCACAAAGATGGCAATGCATTTGGTTAAATTTGTGGATGAAGATTACGGTTTGCCGCCAAATAAAGAAATGGTTAGTGGCAATCGTGCGCTGCTCATTTCAGATTTTATGGGTGACTGGGATTGTTTGATTGACGCGCTGAACTGTACTGCAGATCAGCGGGTGAAGGGGTGTTTGGTGCAGGTGCTGGATCCAACTGAGGAAAGCTTTCCTTTTGATGGTCGCACAATTTTTGAGAGCATGGGTGGTGGTTTGAGTGTTGAGACACGACGCGCAAAAGCTCTGCGCGATGATTACTTGAAACGATTGGCTGAGCGGAAGGACCAGCTTGAGGCGTTGGCGCATCGGACAGGTTGGATGTTTTTGTGTCATCACACTGACCAGTCGGCCCAATTAGCTTTGATTTGGATCTATAACGCGATCTCAGGACTCGCACGCTGATGTCATTTGGGTCTATAGCGCTTCTTGAGCCGTGGCTGTTGCTTGGGCTGTTTATGCTACCAATACTGTGGCTTTTGCTTCGGGCTGTTCCACCGGCGCCCCTGCGTCGTCGATTTCCTGCGGTGTCACTGTTGCTTGATTTGGAAGATAAAGAAACGACGCCTTATCGCACACCTTGGTGGTTACTTTTGTTACGTACGGCAGCGATTATATTGATGATTTTTGCTTTTGCGCGGCCTGTATTTAATCCAACCGACCGTGTTACTAGCCGTTCGCCACTTTTGATCGCGATGGATGGTAGTTGGGCGTCTGCACAAAGTTGGGGGCAACGGCAAGATAAGCTGATCGAAGTGCTGCAATTTGCTATGCAGGATCGGAGGCCTGTGGCGATTGTGTTGCTAAGTGACCGACTTCGTGAAGATAATTCGTTGACCTTTGTAAATGCCAGTGAGTGGTTGAACAAGGTTGACGCCCTGACGCCTAACGCGTGGGAGCCTTCTTACAAGAATTGGATTGCAGCCAGTCAGACAGCGGAAGCTTTTGATACATTATGGTTTTCTGATGGTTTGGCCCGGGACGGGCGTGATTTGTTGTTAGCCGCCTTCAAGGACAGGGGAGATGTAAGGGTAGTGCAGGCGGATGATGGTGTTTTCGCATTGCGTGGAATTGAGATTGAAGGTGGCAAGTTAAAAACCACTGCGCTGCGGGTTATTGGCGATGCTGCTCTAAAATTTAAGGTGCAAGTTGAAGGTCCTGGCCCCGCGGGGATTAATCGTGTCTTGGCCCTTGCAGCGGGCACTTTTGAAGAAGGAATGGTGAAGACACAGCTATCAATTGAACTACCTTCTGAATTGCGTAATCGTGTTGAGCGGGTGGTTTTAGACAATGTCCGATCGGCAGGCGCTGTGATTGTGGCAGATGATAGCTTTCAACGAAAGAAGGTGGCATTGATTGGAGGTGGAACCGAGCAGGAGGGTGCGATTTTGGTTTCTCCGCTACATTTTTTGCGCAAAGCGCTGATCCCGATGGCGGATGTAATTGAGACAGATCTTGTGAATAGTTTGCAAGCTAATCCTGATGTGATGATTTTCGCAGATGTTGCTGATATGTCTAGCCAAGAAAACCGTGCAGTGCTTGATTGGGTTGAAAGTGGGGGTGTATTGGTACGCTTTGCGGGACCACGCCTTGCAGCTAGTGGGATTGGGCAATTAACTGAGCATCCGCTGCTACCGGTGCGTCTGAGGGCGGGTGGTCGCAACGTGGGTGGTACAATGAGTTGGGGTTTGCCAAAAATGCTGGAAGCATTTCCTACGAGTAGCCCTTTTTTTGGTTTAAATGTTCCAACTGATGTGTTTGTGGAGCGTCAGGTGATGGCTCAGCCGGATCCAAAACTATCTGAACGAGTGCTGGCGCTGTTGGTGGATGGCACGCCGTTAGTTACTGCCAAAGATCAAGGCGCGGGCCGTGTGGTTCTTTTTCATGTGACTGCGAATGCAGAGTGGTCGAGTTTGCCACTCTCGGGCCTGTTTGTCCAAATGCTGGAGCGGTTAGCAATTTCGTCACGGTTAGGAAGTTTGGCCGCAGCTGAGCTCGAGGGAATGGTCTGGGCACCTGAACAAATTCTTGACGGGTTTGGCTTCATGCGCGATGCACCGACACTCGCTGGAGTAGATGGGGCGAAGTTGGCTTCAAGAGTGCTTGCTTCTGATATGCCACCCGGTATTTATGCGAATGGCGAGCGGCGTGTGGCTTTAAATGTATTGGCCAAAGATCGATCGTTGCACGCGTATAAATGGCCGCTTGGGACAACATTTTTGTCACTTAGGCGATCAGAAGAGCTACCTTTGCAAGCGTGGATGTTGATGGCGGCGCTGGTACTGCTTTGTTTGGATATTTTAGTGACGTTGTTTACAAGCGGACGGCTTTGGTCGCGTGGGGCGATGGTAGTTTTAGTTGCCTTTCTAATGCAGGGGCAATCTTTGGAGGCGCAGAATGATAGTGAGATTTTGAACGCGGCAAACAACATGGTTTTGGCCTATGTGGAAACTGGGAATAGCCGTTTGGACGATATTTCGCACGCAGGTCTTTTGGGATTGTCAGCGGAATTGTTTCGGCGCACGAGTATTGAGCCTATTGCTCCTGTGGGGGTGAATTTGGAGACGGCAGAATTGTCGCTCTATCCATTTTTGTACTGGCCTTTAAATGAAACGCAAAACCTTCCATCTGAACAGGCGATGGATCGTGTGAATACGTTTTTGCGTGGTGGTGGGATGGTTCTGTTCGACACTCGAGATGCGGATTTGGGGCAGAGTTTTTTGGGGGAAACGCCAAATGGTAATCGCTTGCAAAGAATTGCGCAGTATTTAGATGTTCCCGCGCTTGAACCTGTGCCAGAGGATCACGTACTGACGCGGACCTTTTACCTATTGCAGGATTTCCCTGGGCGCTTTGCGAATAGTCGGGTCTGGGTAGAAGCGTCAAAGCCTGATTTGGAGCAATTAGAGGGGATGCCGTTCCGCAATCTGAACGATGGCGTAACGCCTGTTGTCATTGGTGGAAATGACTGGGCAAGTGCTTGGGCCATTGGCGATAGTGGACGTTTCATGTTCCCTGTTGGGCGCGGATTACAAGGTGAGCGGCAACGTGAGATTGCCATTCGTTTTGGTGTGAACCTGATTATGTATGTGCTGACTGGCAATTATAAATCGGATCAGGTGCATGTGCCTGATCTGCTGGATCGGTTGGGCCAGTGACAGACTTCGAGATAACCTTTGCCCCAATTGTATCACAGCATTTGCTGATTGTTTGCGCCTTTGTGGTGTTGGCATTTGGGCTATTGGCTATTGCTCGGGGATTGTCCGGTTGGTGGTTACGATTGGCTGGGCTGGGAGTGCTGCTATTGGCGCTAATGCAGCCTGTTTTTCGCCAGGAGGAGCGCGAAAACCTTTCTGACATTGTATTTGTGGTCGTGGATAAGACTGAGAGTCAGTCGGTGGGTGTACGGCCTGAGCAAATTGAAGCAGGTGTTTTGGCTTTGCAAGGAGAGATTGGCAACCTCGAGAATTTTGAGACGAGGGTGATTGAGATTGAAAACGACCCAAGCGCAGTGGACGATGGGTCTATGGTTTTTACGGCGCTGTCGAAGGCTGCAAAGGAGGTGGCTGATAGCCGAATTGCAGGGGCGATTTTGGTAACTGATGGTCAATTGCATGATGTTAGTATGCTAGATAAGTTTCCTGCTCCAGTGCATGTGGTTTTAACGGGTGAGACTGATGATTGGGATCGTCGTTTGGTGATCGACAATGCACCCGCTTTTGCCATTGTGGGCGAACCTGTGAACATATTTTTACGGGTTGAGGACCAGGGCGCAGTACCTGCCAACGTTGCGGACAACGCGACCTTGTGGATCTCCTTAGATGGTGAGGACCCGCGTGAATTTGTGGTGGAAGTGGGCCGACAATTTGAGTTGCCATTGACGCTGCCACACGGTGGTTTGAACGTGCTACAGTTTCAGGTGGTTCCAGAAGTGGGTGAGTTGACAGATCGTAATAATGACGCGGTGCTGTCGATTAATGGTATAAGAGATCGGCTGCGAGTGCTGCTAGTGTCGGGGGAGCCGCACGCGGGTGAGCGCACTTGGCGAAATTTGCTTAAGTCGGACTCGGCTGTTGATTTGGTGCATTTCACTATTTTGCGCACAGCTGAGAAACGAGATGATGTACCTGTGCGTGAGCTCTCACTCATTGCTTTCCCTACGCGTGAGTTATTTTTGGAAAAAATTGATGAGTTTGATTTGATTATTTTTGATCGCTATCGTCGTCGAGGGATTCTGCCAAATAGCTATTTGGCGAATGTGGCAGATTATGTGCGGCGCGGTGGGGCTGTACTGGTCGCCTCCGGCCCTGCATTTGGTGGGGCAGATAGTATTGCACGCACGCCTTTGAACGAGATTTTACCTGCAAAACCCACTGGACAAGTATTTGAGCGGGGGTTTACCCCGCTCATTTCTGAGTTGGGGCAGCGACATCCTGTGACGGTTGGGCTTGATGCTTTTGCAATATCGCCTGAGGCCGAGGATGGGTTGCCTGGTTGGGGGCGTTGGTTCCGCTTAATTGATACTGAGGCCGACAAGGGTGATGTCATTATGACTGGACTGGATGAGAAGCCACTTTTAGTTCTCGACCGCGTGGGCGAAGGCCGCATCGCGATGCTGCTGTCGGATCATGCATGGCTGTGGTCGCGTGGATTTGAAGGCGGTGGCCCCCAGTTAGAGTTTCTACGTCGTTTGGCTCATTGGACGATGAAAGAGCCTGAGCTGGAGGAGGAGCGTATTTCGGCGGTGGTGCAAGGAAACAAGGCGACTATCATGCTCCAATCATTAGCTGACGATCGTGGTCCGATTTCATTGACAAGGCCGGGTGGAATTGTGGTGGAGCTAGAGACAACGGATACCGCCCCTGGGCGCTGGATGGCTGAGTTTCAGGGTGAGGCAAACGGGATCTACCGTTTGGAGGTAGATGAGCTGAAAGCTGTTTTGGCCATTGGCCCAAGCGCGCCCCGAGAATTTGAAAAAACGATTGCAAACGTCGATGTTTTGCAGTCAATTCTGGCGGCTACAAACGGAGGTGTGCTGCGCCTGGAAGAATTTGTTGCGCCCCGATTGCGCTCGGTTCGGTCCGGACGGTCAGCGTCAGGGCGAGGATGGCTTGGCGTGACGCCGCGCAATGCGTATTTGGCGACAGACATCCGCTTAACACCAATTTTGCCTGCCTGGACTTTTATGGTGCTGGTTGCAGGCTTGATGCTTGCTGCGTGGCGATGGGAGGGCCGTTAGTCTGAGCATGTGACTGTGCGAACTATGTGCCAAAGATTATCGCACATGTTTAGCCTAGCCGTTGAATGTTATTGGGGCATAAAGTTATTGTAATTATGAAAATTGGTAATATTAATTTACCAAATATATTTTTTGGGGAATTATTATGCTAATGCCGGAGCCAAATGACCGCATTCTAAGTCGTAAGGCCGATATTGTGGCACGCCTTCAAGGGGTTTTGTCGCTTGATGCGGTGATCTATGAGCCAAATGAGACGCTTGTGTATGAATGCGATGCGTTGACCGCGTACAGGTGCCCACCTTTAGCCGTAGTTCTGCCTGCTAATACTAAAGAGGTTTCGGAGGTTTTGAAGTTGTGCCATGACATTGGCGTGCCTGTAGTGCCGCGTGGGTCAGGAACATCTTTAGCGGGAGGTGCGTTGCCGACGGTGGACAGTGTGATCCTTAGCGTGGCGCGTTTGAATAAAGTGATCGAGACGAATTACGATGATCGTTATGTCCGGGTGCAATCTGGACGCACAAATCTGAGTGTGACGACAGCGGTTGAAGAGAAAGATTTCTTTTATGCACCTGACCCGTCATCCCAACTGGCCTGTGCTAT
>MDTG01015248.1_pt1 | contig 13451 bp, 6 predicted proteins | sample 811421 | NCBI WGS metagenome assembly MDTG01 (sample SAMN05326645, study PRJNA326480) | marine metagenome | isolation source: seawater | place: Pacific Ocean: South East | collected 2011 | reverse complement strand
GTTCTCTGTTTGATGACGATACGACGATGGACAACAGTCTCCTCGAAAAAGCGAGGACAAGGGACGACGGCGACCGGATGAGGAGGAGAGAAGAGCGCTTTTGCGGCAAAGACGACGACGATGATGATGATGATGATGATGCGACGGCAATAAAGACTGAGAGAAAAAAGCAGAGAGAAATCGAAGACGCGTCGCGCAACGTGAAAGCGTGGGCGCTCGCCGGCCTGCCACCGCTGCCGACGACGGACGAAGGGGCGAAGAAAGCGCTCAACGCGCTCATGCGACAAGAAAGCTTCGATCGGGCATCGTCGTCTCATTATGCAAACGACTTTGATGCGTCGACATTAGTAGAAAGCAACAAGGAGGAGATATCTTCTGGTGCGATGGGCGAAGCGGACGTCACCGCGGTGACGCGCGGGCGGAAGAGCCGAGACACACCGGGCAAACCGTCGTCGACGACGTTGCGAGAGCAAAAACAAGGAGGAGAGCAAAAGGAGGAGGAGCATCACCAACAGAGCAGCTCGTCGTCGATCTTTACTGGCAAACAAACGAGCGCGTTAACATCACATTTACGGAGAGTAGATTCGACGTTGTTAGCGAATACGGTGATGCAGAGGCCGGAGGATGATCCGGACGACGCGAAATTGGAAGAGACGTCGACGACGATGGATGCCGACGGTAAAGCGACAACACGGATGAAGAAACTCACGCCGGAAGATTTTGAAGCGTTATATCTCGTCGGCCAAGGCGCCTTCGGTAAAGTGTTTCAAGTTCGAAAGAAAGATACCGGGGTGTTGTACGCGATGAAAGTGATGAAGAAAGAGGTGGTGATTGCCAAGGAACAGATGGAGTACACGAAACAAGAAAGAGACATTCTGACGAGCATCACGCACCCGTACGTGGTAAAGTTGAGATTTAGTTTCCAAACCGCGACGAAATTGTATTTGGTCTTAGATTTTATCAACGGCGGGCATTTGTTTTACTGGATGTATCGAGAAGGAATGTTTGACGTTGAATTGACGAGATTTTACGTCGCGGAAATTGTGTGCGGGATTGGACATTTACACTCGTTGAACATCATGCACAGAGATTTAAAACCGGAGAATATTTTAGTAGACAGAGAAGGGCACGTGAGAATTACCGATTTTGGTTTAGCGAAGAAGTTTAGCAGCGACGGCGAGAAAGCAAACTCGTTGGTCGGGAGCATAGATTACATGGCGCCAGAAATTTTGAAAGATAAAGGGCACGGTAAAGAGGCGGATTGGTGGTCCGTTGGCGTTTTGCTGTACGAGATGTTGATTGGACAGTTGCCATTTCGAGGGAAGAATAAAGCGGCGATACAGAAAGCGATCACGACGCAAAAGATTAAGATGCCGAGCTTTGTGGAAATCGACGCGGCGAAATTGATCCAGAATTTAACCACGAAGGATCCGAATAGACGATTAGGCAGCGACGCAAACTCGAAAGATTCTACATCCAAAAACGGCACCGAGGAGGTGAAGAAACACAAGTTTTTCTCGAAAATCAACTGGACAAAACTAGAAAAGCGCGAAGTTCCCGCGCCGTTCGTTCCGAAAATCGACCGAGAGAAAGGCGACGGGTGCGTGGCACACTTTGATAAGAAGTGGACGGACGCGAAAGTCCACGCCGAAGCCGAATCCGCGGCGGCGAGTCCAAGCTCCGCCGAGCAACACCATTTTCTCGGATTCACGTACGTCTCGCCAACTCAGCTGGCGTATTTCGAGAGTAAATTAAGCGCAGACGAAAACGAACGGTCCGACGGTAGAAGAGAAGATGACGATGATTTGCGGAAACTCACCGCCGCGACGAGGAACATAAACATGGATAATAACAATAATAATAATAATAATAACAACAACAACAAGAACAACAATGATATTAAAACGAGGAACGGGAAAATAATTAAGAGGAACGAAGGGAAAGAAGATCTTTCGTTCGACGAAGAAACTGCTTTGTACAATGCGAACAACTCCACCATCAACACTACCTTCGACAATGACCGGTCCTCGACGTGCAGCAGTAGCTCTTCTCCTTCTCGCGTCGGAGACGACGACGACGACGAAGAAGAAGAAGACGAAGACGTCAGAAGAAGGTTTCATCAAAGAACACCGCCGCCTCGTCTCGACGGCAATACCAAAGTCAAAAGCGAGGACGACACCTCGAGCGTCAACACCAGCGGAAGAACAACCCCGATCTCCGTCAACAAACCAAAAGGAGGAGGAAGCCGAAGCCAGTCGCCTTGGATGCGTTGATTGGGACGCAACGCGGCGCGCGTAAAAAGCACAGAGGGTGCAGAGCCATTTTCTAGAAATACCTATAGTTCCTGTATGCATACCACGAAGTGTATATGTGTGTATATATATATGAATGCATAGTATATGTAGAGCGAAAGAGAAAGAAACGCGAGCGTTTTTGACACCAATAATGAAACCGTCGTCGTCGTCGTCGTCGTCGTAAATAATACTACGAATATCTCGTAAAAGAAGGAAGATTCTTTCTTTTGTCACCACAAAAAAACATCACCATCGTCGTCGCGGAGGCGTACTCAAAACACCGCGCGATGAGCGACCCCTCTTCTTACCGCGCGGAGGACGCGGAGGAGGACCCGCCGTTCGCGGTCCGCGCGACCGTCGGCATGTCGTCCAGCGCCAAGAACGCCCAAAAGACGGAGATTGTCGCGCGACAATCCATGTCGACATTCGTGTTGAAAATGCTCCTGTGCAAACAAGCGAACGTGAACGAATCGGATTACGATTTACGGTTCAAAGGGCGAATCGTACCGACGTCGACGCCAAACGTGACGCTACGCGAGTGCGGAATAACGAAAGAGACGACGAGTGGAGTGAGTTTGTGGGAAAACGAAGCGTGCAGACGCAGGAAAGTTGCGGACGAACTGGATGCGATTCGGAGGGAGAAACGAGAGCAGTTTTACGACGGCGCAAACGCCAGAGAGGAGGCGAGACGGGAGATCGAAAGAATCAAAGCGAAGAATAGCTATGCTTCAGAGAGTACTGGTATTGATGGCGGTGGTACGCTGGAAAGACAGGATACGAGTCGGTATGGATACGTGCCTTCTTCTTCTTCTTCTCGCGCGGCGGCGGCGGCGGCGGCACAAAGGCAACCTCCGGCGGCAGAAAATCCCTATCAACAGAGTCAACAACATCAACAATATCATCATCGTGTTCACCGTCAACAACATCACGTGTATCCAAACGCGAATAACATCACCGACCACAACCATCACGACGAATCACCAATAGTAATAGACGACACCAGCGACGCCGCGCATATCGCCGCGGCCGCCGCCGAGAGTACGCGCCGTCGCGACGCCCACTCTCCTCTTGAACTCGACGACCTCACCAAACGCCGCTTGGCCGCCGACCAGCTTCAAAAAATCATCGCCGACGTCGATGCCCTCACGGTAAGGGTCGACGACATTCTCGACGTGCACAAAAACGATCCCTCTCTCATTTCTGACGAGTTGAAGAAAACCACCCTCAAAAATTCGCGAGAAGCCATGCACTTGTTGGAGAAGAGTTTGCTCCGCGCCGACGCCGTCGAATCGCACGGCCTTCCCGACATACGCGCCATGAGGAAAGGACTCGTCGCGAGAGTCGAAAACATTTGCGGGAAGCTCGAGCCGCTGACAAAAGAAGACGCGGAGGAGAAGTAGGACCACCGCCGCCTTTGAGGAGTCCTCGTGTGCGCGCGCGATATCGTACAATATGTTGTAGCACAAAGTAGACAATGTAGTAGTAAAAAGTTTAAAAAAACATTTGGAAGCAAAGCGAACGAGAAGAATTTCGTTCAAAAAAGCTGCTCGAGAGCGTACAGGTGACGAAAGAGGAAGAAGGGAGGAGGAAAAGGACCACCATCTTTGCGTCGCGTCGTAAAGCTCTTTAAAAGGCCCCAGAAAATAAAACCCTAAAACACAATATTCCTTGGAAAAGCGTCGTCACGAGAGGACGCCAAAGTCTTTGTCGTCGTCGTTATTTATCCCTCACTTCTCGGCGACGCGAAGACCGGGGTTTCGTCGGGTTTTGGTCTTTTGCCGTTGTTGTTTTTGGGACGATTCATTCGGGGATGGGCTGCTGAGCGCGAGCGCGAGACGAGAGACATTCGTAGTACTCATGCATTCCTCTCGGGAAAAGAAGAAAACCGTTGGGGAACACAAAGGGACTTTGAGTACTTCATCGAGCGATGGCGGGGAGAGGAAAGAGGAGACACAACACAGAAGTGAGGCGAATACAACTAAAGGAGAAGCGATCAACTACGCGTATCGCCACGGGATGAGCGGGAAGGAGCTGAAAAAACGAGCGAAAGAGCTGAAGAAGAGGCAAATGTTGGAGAGAGAAACGAAACGACTGGAAAGGAGAGAGAGGAGAAACGGTACGAGCGGCGGCGGCGGCGGCGGCGGCGCGGGGGGCACAGAGGACGCGTCGTCGCCTTCCGCGATGATACCCATACCGACGTCAGCAAAAGCGGCGACACCGATGACGATGGGAATGGACGCCGCTTTCTTCTCGCCGAGCTCGGCTTCGCCTCGGAACCGCCACGCCGGGGCGACGACGTCCCCCGCCGCGGGGTCTCCTTTGACAATTCCATATCCGAATAAAAGCAGTTACGAAAGCGATAAAGAGATATTCGAAAGAATGGGGTCCTCGTCGTTGGATGAAAGTCGTCCGCTCAACTTGTTCTCTCCGACAAAATATAAACAGAATCGGAAGCAGTTGAGACGATTGTTCGGTAAACTGGAATTTGAAACCTTGGATAAGAGTTCGATGGATCGCGTGTTCGTATCGTGCGAGATTGGGAAGAAGTCGACGAAGACGGTACAATTATCGGAATTTTTGGAGACGCCAAACCCGCCGTATTACGCGGTGAGAAGAGTGGAAAGGAATAACAGTCACGGAGGGGGTGGGGTGGAGGTGCTTTGGGACGTCAACTTTGATGTCGGGGCTGCTAAAACTGAAAACGAAAATAAGAGCGTCAATATCTACAACAACAACAACAACAACAACAACGACGGCGGCGGCGGCGGCGACGAAGAGTTGGGAATGTTCGATGCGAACCTCGAAGACGACGTGGACGGTGACGGTGACGAGGATGAGATACAGAAAGAGAGAAGTGCTGAAACAAAGAATGACTATCTTCACCTCGTCAACAAGAACAAGAATAAGAATAAGAACAACAGCAACAACGAAGATGTCTCGCCGCACGATATTTTCCCGGTGGACATATGGCGCCTCGTGTTTGCAAAGCTCTCCCCTCGCGAAACGGTTTTGTTTGGAAGCGCGTGTAAAATGTTTTATAAAATCGCGCGAGCAGAAGAGACTCGAAACGCGTTGTTTGAAAAAATATTTTATCGCTCGTCGGCATCATTAACTGCCGCGGAGGATACTTCTTCTTCTTCTGCTACTACTAGTACTAAATCCTCCAGTTGTAGGAGAAACAGAACTCCAAATTCGATCTCATCATCATCCTCTCGTAAAAACAACGAGAACGTGTGGCGAACGGTGCGAGACTCATATCTCGCCACAGAACCGTGGGTCTCCTGGTACAACGAAAACGAGAAAGATTGGCGTCGCAAAACGGTCGAGCCGTTATACGCAAATGTCGGTCCTTCGTTTGTTCGCGGATTAATTTGCGACCAACAAACAGTGGCGAGTTATAACTCATCATCCGTGAAATTTTGGTACAATGGTCTCGGCGACGCGAAATATAACGTCGCGGGTGGAAGAATCCAAACTTTAGAAGCGAAAGACAGCAACATTCGAGACATGTGTTTGACGGATAATTTCGTGGCTGTTTCTGAAAACTCCGGTCGGGTGCGTTCTTGGTCTTCGTTGGATGGTTCGCCATCCATTCACAGACCGATGGTCACCAAACGAGACGCAAATTCATCCTTACTCGCCTTACACGCGGATTCTATCGTTGCTTGTTGCGAAAAGAGTTGCACGGCGAAAATTCACGATTTAGCTCGAGACGCGAGCGCGTATTCGTCTTCTGATATTGAGGAGAACGTAATTATGGATTTGCGCACTGCGAAAGAGCGAGACGCGAACTCGCGATGGTACGTTCCGTTCGAAAGCGAAGGTGAAATTCTCGGCGCGACGTGCATTAGTAAAGAAGCGGTTTGGGACTCCGTCATTTGGTTTGGGACAACCTTAGGAGTTCGTGGCATCGATTTCAATCGCAACGAAGTTAAAGAGACGATGTTAAACGAATACGGGGTAGGAGAAAACTTCATGAGAAAAATAAAAGCTATCGCCGCGCGAGGACCAGTTGTGACTGCGGCGCTTTCGGGAGGATTGGTTGTTTTAGTCGACCGGCGATCAAAAGCGCAATCAAACGTTCCGATTGCAACGTTCGCGCCGCCATGGTACGCGGACGATCACGCTTCAAGCTCCAACAGAATTTTGAACGAGTACGTCTCAGAACAAAAAACGTGTTTACATTTAGAAGACGAACGGTTGATTTTCCATTCGGAGAGCGGATACGAAGGTGTGTGCGTGTATGACATTCGCAAGTTCCTTGGTCCAAGAATGCGAAGAGGGACGTTAGCTGTTCCGGCATGGCGCGAAGATTTGGTTTCTGCGTCCATAAAGGCTCGCACGCGTCTCGAAGACGATGTTGATGACGTTGATGCAGAAGAAGGAGGAGGAGGAGGAGGAGGAGAATTCGCAACGACGACTGTATCGACGGTGCGCGATGTGGGAAGTTTTGGGTCGTGCGCGTCGATTCTCACGCCGTTCAATGGAAAAGGCGTACCCATAAGAGTAGGCTGTTTCGCTCGATTTCCAAATGGGTTTTACAACAATGCCGCCGCCGGTATATTTGAGAACGCGCCGATGGCGGGTGCCGGGAATGTCGTCGTAGCGCCGTATATTCCTCCAGAGAACAATCCATCAGAAATTGGCGGCATCCTCGCCGTGAATAGTAGTACCAGTAGTACTAAAAGCAGCAGTAGAAACGAGGATCGCGACAAGTGCTCCGTATTTACCGGTATGGAATGTAGCTTATACGCTGGTATGAATTCGGGCGTTGGAGTCTACGCCGGGGGTGTGAACAAACGTTTAGGATACGAAGCTTACGAAGAGCTCATGAATCTATCGTTGCACGAACAAAGCCCCGTTGACAGTAGAACGATGAGAAGGAAAAGCACGCAACCTAAAACAAGAGGAAGGTATCCGAAGAGGCAAGGTCGAAATTAATCATATCATTAGCACGATGTACATTATATGTTTTATTATAACCTGTTGCAACCCACGCCACGCTTTTTCTCATCACCATCTCGGCGCTTGCCTCGCTACGTATGTAAATCGCGTCTCACCCCCGCGCAATACTGGAACGTCAAAATTTCTCACCTCGCCAGTTTCCGCCCGTCTTCCAAAATTCTCGCTTTCGACGACGAATTTAAAATTAATCTCAGTCGCCGCAGCGATGTGACCGAGATCTGCTAGCCATTTGTTTCCGCCTATGCTTTTCATGTGGACGCAGTTCTCCGGCGTCCAACTGCCGAGTTGTTCTATATTTCCGCCGACTAAAATCGTCGCGAAGGGGTCGTGCTCTGGTGGGTTCCACTTCACGGCGATGAGTGTCCTGCTCGTCCTCCTGCTTCTACCGTTACTACTACTAGTGCCGTTACTATTAATAGCGTTTACACGCATACCGTCTACATCTTCATTTTCTTCCCCTATGTCTTCCATCACCACCGTTGGTAAGGTTGACATCCCAGCGGATGCAATCACGGAGCGCGCGCCATCAACCAGCCTCGAAAATGCCACCTTACTCTCCCTTCCTCCTTTTCTTTCGACGATACCTTCATTACTCGCCGCATTTGATCCCGTCGTCGTCGTTGTCGTCATCGATTGATTCCCGTAACTCCTCTCCTTCGGCGTGGGCAAATACATCTCTGGATTCACGCGCGCTAAAGCCGCCACCGTCGACGCTTTCAGAGCTCGTTTGCCTGGTCCTGCCGGGGTAGTAGAAGGAGAAGAAGAAGAAGAGGCACTCGTACCTCCTCCCTCTCCTCCTGTTCTCGTGGGACTCGCCTTTGGCGGCGGCGGGCCTCTCGACGCGCGCGCGTCCGTCGCCGGCGACGATCCTCCGTCTACCCCCCCGTAAATTCTCGCGTCTAACCGTACCTTCCTTTTTGCTTCCCACAACGCGATCGGCATCGCGCAAAACATGCCGAGTAAAAACGCCAACGGCGGTTTCGCCATCACCGGAATTACCGCGTCGTTGTGCCGTTGTTCCTGGATTGTAATCACCCTCCTGTTTTTTGTGGTGTCTGGAGAGACCAGCTGTACGTTCAGCTCAACGTCGCGATACCACTCGTCGTCGTCGTCGTCGACATCGTCGTGCTCGATGTTGTTGCTGTTCAGGTCGTCGTTCGACGCAGAAGGCGAACGACGCTTGCGCGTCTTCGGTGTTCTTTTTATCGTCGGGAGTCGACGATGATGATGATGATGATGCGATACAAAGGACGACCTCAAAGTGAACATCATCATCTCTCTTCAACCTTTTACTGCTTTCGCGGAAACGACGCCCTTTCGGTCGACTTCTTCGAAAAAAAGACGACACCGACACCGACACCGACGCGGCGAATAGTCGTACTCTTCGCGTAAAGAGTCGTCGTCGTCGTCTTAATAAGTGCAGTTGTTCTCTCGTGTATGCCGATTTTTGGAAGAGATTTTCAAATCTTTTCAAACCCTAAATATATGTACAAGGACTCCCTCTTTCTTGTTTTACATCTCGTCGGTCTTTTCGATCTGCTCTTTCTTTCGCTTTTCCAAGCGATCGATCTCCCGTATCCCTTCGTCGTGTACCTTCTGAATGGCTTTTTCGAACCGCTTCCCCTCGTCTTCGCCGAAAATTTTGAGACGGGTCGTTTGCTTTTTCACCGCGTCGAGCGCCTTCTTTCGAGCGCGACGGACGCCAATTTTCGATTTCTCGCCGAGATCTTGGGCCATTTTCACGACTTCTTTTCGTGCACTGACATCCATTTCGGGGAGTGTGACGAGTATGCCGGAAGCCTCTTTCTTTGCGCCGAATTTCAAGTGTTTCTCGTTCACAATCGCGTTTTCCACCGCGTTTTTATTTGGTTCCGAGTTGTCGTACAGCGCGATGGATATCGTCTTCGCGTCTCGCACGGTAATGGCGCCTAGCGATTTTAAAGGCACCGGAGGGGCAGAACTGTCGTAGATACTTTCAATCATAATATTTTCCACGATTCCAGACGAAGCGCGAGACGTTCGGAGTTTCCCGAGTTCCAGTTTCAAGTGCTCAATCGCTTTCGCCGTCTCGCGTTCGATCGAGGCGATTGTAAAGGGAGTAATTTCTACCCCTTCCTCGTCCTCCTCGTCGTCGTCATCGTCAGCGTCGACGTTCTCCTCCTCCTCCTCTTCCTCCTTGCTACTGCTCCTCTTCCTCCCTTTCCCGCCCTTGGTCTTCGTCTTCTTATACCGTCTCGAGAACATCATCATCGTGCACATGGGAGAAAGCGCAGGAGGAGGTCCTCCAATCGACGCGCAACGATGACCACCCTCGCGAGGAGGAGGAAGCCGATGGGAAGGACACGACGGCGACCCGTGGTACGATGCTCTCCTCGTCGCGTCGTCGTCTCGCGCGTCGCGAAAGTCGGCCACACGAGGAGTAAAAGGAGAAAAATGCATTCGGGAATGCATCGTCAAAACCACCATCGAAGAACACCAGCGAGAGGATTTTGACACCGAAAACGACGTCCCCGTCACCATCATCGCGGAGGCGAGCGTTCTCGTCGCCGCGCGGGCGAAGAGATGTCGATGTCGCATATCGTGGTGGCGCCTTCTTTTTCTCCCAAACATGGAAAGAAAAAATCCATCCCCTATTTTTACAATTAGGGTTTAGACAGAGAAAGCCTTCAAACCTTGAGTTGACGCCACCGTGCTCCCCGGAACATAGCCGGTGGAACCGAGTTTTAGTACAATAGGTAGTGTTTAGTGGTTTAGTAGTTACAACAACATTGATTTTTTTCTACGTTCGCAGCGCGCGCGCGCGTACGCGTCGCGTCGTTCTCTCAGGCTTCGTCTTTGGGCAGCTCCACTTCCTCTAATCGCTTCATAAATCTCTCCAAGCCTTCCTCCGTCCCGTCTCTCTCGGCTTCCAAGAGCTTCACGACCCTTTCTCTGTTCCGTTTCTCTTCCTCGTTCGAATCTTTCCCCCTTCCTTCTCCTCCTCCTTTCGCGTACTCGATCGCCGTCTTATTCCCGTCCTTCCTATTCTCTCCCGTCACGCTCGCTTTCCGCCCGCACAACGCGACCACCGCATATGCATCCAACGCTTCCGACGCGCGCATGAGCGCTGTTTTCCCGTCTTTCCACGCGTCTTTATCCGGATTTAAGTAGTCGTGGTCACAGACGGTCGAGAAGCATTGGAACGAGTCCGCGGACTTCTTCGCAAGGTGCGTATCTGTCACGTCATAGCATCGTCATATTACACATTGAGGCAACACCAAACAACAAGGGAAATTGGAAGACATTATTCATCTGTCAGCAAAAGACATTCGCGCGCTCCTTTTCCTCCTTTTCGACGGTAAAGAGGGAGAGAAAACGAGAGAGTTTTGGCAGAAGGGAACGCGGAGAGACAAAAGGGCGCGCGCGCTTTCTTTCGCGAAAAGGAGACATATATATGCAGAAGAAGTCCTTTTACCTAAAGCCACTTGCAAGGGGAAATCGTCCTCGCCGTCGCTGTCGCACTCGACGGCGTCGTTGATATCGAAGGTGATGTCGTCGCACAAAGCGCGCGTTCGCACCGGGTCGGACGATTTGATGGCGGAGACGAGCTGAGAAAGTTTGGACGAGGAGGAGGGAGACATTGCGCGGGAAATCCGAAAGTTTTATTAAGCGCGCGTTTTGTGATGATTAAGATGATGATGCAATTCTTTTCTCGCGAATGAAAAAAGCAGACGCTACATTTATATGGACAAAAATACACGCGAAAATGTGTGGCCTCTCTTCTTTCTCTCTACCGAGGGCCAGCATTGGCATCGGCGGCAGCATCGGGAGCTGTTTCACTGCTCATTTTCAAGAATGCGTTGATAAACCTGGCGGCGATTCTTTCCGCGACGCCGCCGATAACGGCGCGCACAAAGTCTTGCGCGCTCGGTTGGCGCAGCGCGTCGGTCAATACGGTCAACTGTTTTTGCGTTTTTTCTATGTCAGGCTCGGCGCTGGAAGAGGATTGTTCGTCGCTCGATGATGACGATGATGATGACGACGAAGACGCTTTGGCGTATAGCTGGAAGCATCTACTCACGCTATCCCTCGTTCGTTCCAAATCTTTCTTTTGCGCGACGGAGCCGCTGATGGTGATTGGCGGTAACCTCTTGATTTGTGCCGGTAATGCGTCCACTAACGGTATCAAGTTTGGATCCTTTGCGATATCGTTCGCAGATGTTAGCATCAAAGCTTCGATGACTTTAATCGTTTCTTTTTCAATCAACGGACGCAAGGTGTTTTCGCCGCTTTCGTTCTCAAACGCGAGATCGAGCAAAGGCGGCAAGACGTCCTCGGCATTGAAATCGCTGTTTTTCGAACCTTCTCTGAGTAAGTTTTCCAAACGGTTCCATCGGAACACGTCGTCTTTAAACATCAACTCTTTGAAGCTTTCTCTCAACTCTGGTCGAGGGTCGGTCAACAAACGTCTCGCGATGTATGGGTACGCTTTCGCCAACACTTTGAATTTCGGATCCGTGCTCAACGCTAATCCTTCCAAGACGGTTAAACTTCGTAAAATTAACGCGTAATATCCAGGAACGCTGAATGGATACGCGTATAAGACCCCACCTAACCCATCGGTGATGGTTTTAAAGTTCAATTCTTCCACGGAGGCTTCTAATACATCATCAAAAAAATTCGCCAACGCCGGGACGATTGGTTTCACGTCTACGCTTTCGTCTAAAAACTCCAACTTGTAATAATCCGTCGCCATAGCTTCGTAATCTCTGTTCACCAAGTGCACGACGTGATCGATGATGGCATATCTCGCGGTTTCGGGCGTTTCTGACATCATCCCGAAATCGAGAAACGCGAGTTTTCCTTCCTTGGTAGCTAATAAATTCCCCGGGTGCGGATCCGCATGGAAGTACCCAAACTCCAACAGTTGTCTCAACGAGCACTGAATGCCGATATCCACTAAACTTAAAACATCTAAACCTTTCTCTTTTAACTTTTCTCGCTCAGAAAGTTTCGTGCCTTCGATAAATTCCATGGTCAACACTCTCGCAGAGGTTCGTTCCCAATCGATGGTTGGGACGACGACGTCGGAATTATCACCGTATAAACGCGCAAATCGCTCCGCGTTAACACCTTCTTGCACGTAATTCAACTCCAAAAATACGCGTTCGGCAAACTCGTCGACTAATGAAACGATCGAGGTGTTCAAACTCTTCACGTTCGCATCCACCACGGCGCTAAACATGCGAATGAGATGAAAATCGAGTTCCAAACCTTCGTAAATAGACGGCCGCTGCACTTTCAAAGCGACTATTTCGTTCGTGTCCAACGCCGTCGCTTTGTATACTTGCCCCAACGATGCTGCCGCGATCGGATGAGGCGTGATCATTTTAAACGTATCCTTCATCTTCCTCCCGAGCTCTTTTTCCACGAGCGCAAACGCCTCTTTATCCGAAAACGTCGGTAATGCGTCTTGCAAACTCGACAACTCTTCCAAATACCGACTTGGCAACAAGTCCGGTCGCGTCGACAGCGCTTGACCGACCTTCACGAACGCCGGCCCTAATTTTGTCAACTTTTCTCTCAACTGCGCGGCTCTGACGCTGGCGTTCTTCTCGACCGAATCGCTCGCCACGTCCGCGGCGACTAACGTCAACCAACTTCCAATCGACGTCGCGATCTCCACCGTTCGAAATGCTACTTTCACGGGAAACTTTGCATACTCCTGGCTCGTTCGAATGGGGTCGTACGGTAGCGGCGCTTTCGATCGTTGCATCGCCGCTTTTTGCTGCCCCGTCAGTCCGACGATGCCGTCGCCGCAACCGGTGGATTCGGTATTATACTCTGGGATTAACAGTGTCTCTAAAAACGACGACGACAGCGTATTCGTGTGCGTGTTCGTACCATTCCTCTTCTTCTTCCCGTTCTTGTTTTCCTTTTTCTTTTTCTGCGACGTCGTCGTCGTCTTTTCGTCTTTGCCTCTTTCATCATCGGACCTCTTCGCGTTCCTCTTCGTCCTCGCAAAATCGTTCGAACGCGCTTTGGGAACGGCGCTGCTCAAACCGTCGCTTCCGCTGCTGCTCGTCCGCCCGTTCGAGTCCATTCTCGAGGACGACGACGACGACGACGATACCTCTGGCTCCCGTATCGCGTTCGGCATCCTCACGTCATCTCGACATCGGTCTCGTCGTCGTCGTCGTCGTCTCAAAGATG
>MDTG01208537.1_pt1 | contig 13452 bp, 9 predicted proteins | sample 811421 | NCBI WGS metagenome assembly MDTG01 (sample SAMN05326645, study PRJNA326480) | marine metagenome | isolation source: seawater | place: Pacific Ocean: South East | collected 2011 | reverse complement strand
GCCGAGCGCCTCGAGGACGACGCCGCCATCGAGGACTTCGTGCGCCGCGCCTGCGGCACGACCTACCACCCGAGCTGCACCTGCCCCATCGGTCCGGTGGTCGACCCCGAGCTGCGCGTGCGCGGGCTCCAGGGGCTCCGGGTGATCGACGCCTCGGTGATGCCCGCGGTGACGACGGCGAACACGAACCTGCCGACGATCCTGATCGCGGAGCGCGGCGCGGATCGCTTGCGTGCCTGAGCCAGCCCGCGGGAATCATCCGCTCCGCTCCCGGGTTGGGCGGTCGATCGGCCGTTCGAGCCCGTCTCCGTCCCCGCTGGAGCCCCCGTGATCCCGACTCGCCTCGCCGCACTCCCGCCCGAAGCCGCTCCCTCGGGGTCGGCTCGTCATCCGGGAGCAACGCGGCGTCGCCGCGCGACCGTGCTCTCCGCGACGGTGCTCTCCGCGACCGTGCTCGCCGCGACCGTGTTGGCGCTCTGCGCTGCGGGCTGCGGCCCGGACGCCACCCCCGCAGGCGCCGTCATCCTCGACTGGCACCGCACGTCGGCGACGAGCGAGCCGGGCTCGATCCTCGGCGAGGACGTGGGGCCGGCGACCGAGGAGACGCAGTCGGGGACGCTGGAGGTCGGGTCGGACGAGATCCGCTACACGATCACCCTCGACATCGGCGAGATTCGGAGCGGCGGGGGAGAGTCGCTCCCCGCGATCCTGCGGGGGCCCCGGCGGATCCGGGTGAGGGTCGACGAGGCGCACGGACGCAGCGTCTCGGCGTCGTGCCAGGACGCGCTCACGCTCACTCCGGCCGCCGAGGGGGATGGGTACGGCCCCGACCTCGCCGCCACTTGTACCATCCAGGTCGCCCCCGACGCCGTGAAGGTGTTCTTGCTCCGAGCCGAGCGAGACACCCCTTCGGCGCCGACGTCGGGCGCGCCGAGCACCGAGGCGGATGCACCCTGAGGGGACCCTCCGCGAGCCGCGCCGGTCGGCTCGGCTTCGGCTCCGCTGGCGGCCCGCGCGACTTGCAGCGGACGCCCGGGCAGAGAGCGCGCGTGGGAGCGCGTCGCGCTTCGGAGCGCACTTCCCTCCGACCCGGGGGGCGACGCGTCGCGCTGTCTTCGATGGGCTCGGCCTGCGGGCCGGGTCGCTTGCCCGCGGCGGCGTCCGTGCGGCCTGGAGGGTCCCCGACCATGGTTGCGGACCGCGTCGGAGCGGTCCATGATCGAGCTCCGGAGCAGACCGCTGACCCCCGCTCGCCTCACCGCGCTCGTCCAGGGCCTCATCCTCGCGACGAGCATGATCTTCCCCGCCGGCTCCGCCGCGGAGAGAGGTCGTGCGGAGGTGGCGTCTTCGCAGGCCGGGGCGGGCGAGCTCGCTCACGCGACGCAGCCCGACCACGGCGCCGTGCCCTTCGGCGCTCAGGTCCTCGAGCGCTCACCGGAGGTGAGCCCGGACCTCGTTGCGCTCGAGTGCGAAGAGATCGACGATCTCGAGGACGGCGACGGCCAGCACGGAGCGACGGGGGATCACTCGCTCACCGAGCCGAGGACCTCGCGGCGCGCTCCGCGCGGGCCCGCGCGCCTTCTGGTCGGCGCGGACGCGGTCGCTCGTCACGCTGCGCGTGGGCCCCCGCTCGCCTGAGCCGGTCCGCCTGAGCCGGTCCGCCCGAGCCCGGTCCGTCCGTGCCCGGTCCATCCGAGCCCGGTCCGTCTGAGACGGTGCTTCTCAGCTCCTGAGCCTGTGCTCCCGAGCCTGAGCGACCGTCTGCCCGGGCTCCCTCCCGGCTGAGCTCGGCTGAAGCGGCCTGCTCCGCCCGGCCTGCTCCGTCCGTCCGGCCACTCCCGGCCTGCCTCCCGGCCTGCGGCGGTCACACGCTCGGGCGGACCTTCGAGCTTCGGCTTGGCCGGGTGCCACCGGTGCGGGCTCGATGCGCCACCGCGTCTCCGTGGACGCGCGGAGTCGTCGAGGCCGACGCCGCCGTCGATGGGGCGCCGCTCGCCGACGCCCGCTCTCCGTTCCCTCGCCGACGCCTGCTCCTCTCCGCGGCTCGCTCGGCGTGGCGACGCACCAATCCACGACCCGGTTCCCTCGGCGAGGCGGCTGCTCACGACCCCTCCCGGAGCTCTGCTCATGTTTCATCCGACCCCCCTCGAACCGTTCATGGCGCGACGCGATCCCCCGACTGCGCAGCTCGCGCCCATCGAAACCGACCACGACGGGCACCGACCCGGCACGCGACCTCCCCCACGCCGCGCTGCGGCGGGCGATAGGCGCGGAGTAGGCACCGACACCGAGCCAGGAGAACAGCCGTGAGAAGCGGAGAAGCCGTGAGCCACCCCCAGCAGCGATGGACCCCTGGAGGCGTAGCGAAGCTCCTGCTGCTCGTCTTCGCGCTCCCCCTCGTCCTGACCTCGTGCTCCCACTCGGAGGCCCACGGGGAAGAGAGCGAAGAGGGCCACCACCCCATCGTGACGACCAGCCCGGCTGTGACCGACGTCCCGACGACTCAGGAGTACGTCTGCCAGATCCACTCTCGCCGGCACATCGAGGTCCGCGCCCTGGACGAGGGCTACCTCGAGGAGGTGCCCGTCCAGGAGGGGCAGCGCGTCCAGCTCGGCCAGGTCCTGTTCCGGATCTACCCCGTCCTCTATCGGGCCCGACTCGACGCCCATCGGGCGGAGTTCAATCACGCCCAGATCGAGCTGCAGAACGCGCAGATGCTCGCCGAGCAGAACGTGATCTCTGCCCAGGAGCTGGCGCTGGTGACCGCCGCGAGAGATCGGGCGCGGGCGGAGCTGAACCTCGCCCGAGCCGAGTTCGACTTCACCAGCATCGTCGCTCCCTTCGACGGCATCGTCGACCGCCAATACATCCAGCAAGGCAGCCTCGTCGAGCAGGGCGACGTCCTCACCACCGTGTCCGACAACGAGGTGATGTGGGTCTACTTCAACGTCCCGGAGGCCGACTATCTCGAGTACCGGTCCCTCCCCGAATCGAGAGACCCGGAGCGCCCGCATCGGCTCACGTTCCCCGGCGCCACGATCCAGCTCCGCTTGGCCAACGGTGAGCTCTTCGACCAGGACGCGGGCGACACCGTCACCGTCGAGTCGAACTTCGACAGCACGACCGGGAACGTTCAGTTCCGCGCAGACTTCCCGAACCCCGACGGGCTTCTTCTTCACGGCCAAACCGGCACCGTCCTGATCAACGGCACGCTGCACGACGCGCGGGTCATCCCTCAGCGAGCCGTGTTCGACATCCTCGACCGGCAGTACGTCTTCGTGGTCGGCGAAGACGGCGTCGCCCATCAGCGCGAGATCACCGTCGCGCACGAGACCGATGACATCTTCGTCATCGAAAGCGGCCTCGATCCCGACGAGCAATACGTGCTCGATGGCGTCCGGCAGGTGCGCGAAGGCGAGCACCTCGATCCCGAGCGGATCCCTCCGGAGGAGTCCCTCCGGAACCTGCGCCATCACGCCGAGTAGCCGGCCCGCTCGCGGACCCACCAGCGACGACTTCCCAATCGAAGAGAACCACCATGTTCAAGCACATTCTCAAGAGGCCGGCCCTGGCGATCGTCCTGGCGATCATCGTCGTGTTCCTGGGCGGCCTCGGGGTCAAGAGCCTCCCCGTCGCGCAGTTCCCCAGCGTCGCGCCGCCCACCGTCTACGTCTCCATCGCCTACCCCGGCGCCAGCGCCGACGTGCTGGTGGACTCGGTCCTGATCCCGTTGGAACAGTCGATCAACGGCGTCCAGGACATGCGCTACATCGTCTCCGACGCCACGAGCGCTGGCGAGGCGACGATCCGGATCTACTTCGAGCCGGGGACCGACCCGAGCATCAACGTCGTCAACGTCCAGAACCGGATCAACATCGTGCTCAGCCGCCTGCCGCCACTGGTGGTGAGAGAGGGCATTCTCGTCAGTCAGGTCGTGCCGAGCATGCTGATGTACCTGAACCTCTACAGCACGGATCCGGACGCCGACCAGACGGAGCTCTTCAACTACGCGAACGTCTATGTGATGCCTCGGTTGAAGCGGATCCGCGGGATGGGCATCCCGAGGAACCTGGGGAACCGTAACTTCGCGATGCGCATCTGGCTCAACCCCGAGCGGATGCGCGCGTACCACATTTCAGTGGAAGACGTCATGGAGGCCGTGGAACAGCAGAGCTTGATTGGTTCTCCAGGTCGCCTCGGACAAGCCACGGGAATGGTCTCTCAGTCGAGAGAGTATGTGATCACATACATCGGTCGGTACACGGAGCCAGAGCAGTACGCGAACATCGTCTTGAGGGCGGAGCCGGACGGGGAGATCTTGCGGCTGAGGGACATCTGCGTCCGCCCGCCGACCGCCGAGCCCATCGGCGACGAAGACGCCGAAGACGCCGCGGGCGCCAGAGCGGCGGACGGGGCGGAGGCGACCTCCTCACGGGACGACGAGCACGAGGGGGTCGAGCTTGGCTCCGAGTTCTTCGACATCTACTCGGATCTCAACGGCTACCCGGCGGCGTCCATCGTGCTCAAACAGACCCCCGGCTCCAACGCGGCCGAGGTCATCGAGGAGATCAAGGCGACGCTGGAGGAGATGCGAGGGTCGTTCCCTCCCGGGATGGACTACGAGATCGCGTACGACGTCTCGCGGTTCGTCGACGCCTCCATCGAGCAGGTGCTCCACACGCTGCTCGAGGCGTTCATCCTCGTGTCGCTCGTGGTCTTCATGTTCCTCGGAGACCTGCGGTCCACGATCATCCCGACGCTGGCGGTGCCGGTGTCGCTCATCGGCGCTTTCTTCGTGCTCCAGCTGATGGGCTTCTCCATCAACCTGATCACCCTCTTCGCCATGGTCTTGGCCATCGGCGTCGTCGTGGACGACGCCATCGTCGTGGTCGAGGCCGTTCACGCGAAGATGGCCGCGACGAACCTGTCGCCCTATCGCGCGACGATGGCCGTGCTCCAGGAGATCAGCGGCGCGATCATCGCGATCACGTTGGTGATGACGGCCGTGTTCGTCCCCGTGACCTTCGTCCCCGGGCCGGTCGGCGTCTTCTACCGCCAGTTCGGCGTCACGATGGCCGCGACGATCGTCCTCTCCGGCGTGGTCGCCCTGACCCTGACGCCGGTCCTGTGCGCGATGATCCTCCGGCCCCACGACCCGCACCACGAAAACGAGAGCAAGGGCCTCCGGGAGCGGATGCAGGCCATGGGGACGCGCAAGCTCCTCGCGTACGCGCTCCTGGGTCTTCCGGCGCTGGGCGGGTTCGCGTACGTCGCGTACTACCTCTGGGGCCCCATCGGATTCGCGATCCTCGCCGTCCCCTTCGTGCAGAAGGGCTTCAGCCGCGGCGTCGACGAGGTCACGAAGATCTACGCGGGGCGGCTGCTCCGCCCGATCGTCGCGCGACGGATCCTGACCCTCGCGGCCGTCGGCCTCTTCGCATTCGGCATCGTCGCCGAGAATTCCCTGCTGCCGAGCGGCTTCATCCCGGGTGAGGATCAGGGCGTCCTCTACGCGGTCCTCCAGACCCCGCCGGGCTCGACGCTCGAGTACACCAACGCGAAGTCGCAGGAGCTCGAGGAGATCGCCCGCGAGGTCGAAGGGGTCCGCTCCGTGACCTCCGTGGCGGGGTACGAGGTCTTGACCGAGGGCCGCGGCTCCAACGCGGGCACCGCCATCATCAACCTCGAGGACTGGTCCGAGCGCTCGATCACGGCGACCGAGATCATCGAGGAGCTGGAGGAACGCACCGCGGGGATGACGGACGTCGAGCTCGAGTTCTTCGAGCCTCCCGCGATCCCCGGCTTCGGCGCCGCCGGCGGCATCTCCGTGCGCGTGCTGGATCAGACGCAGTCCTCCACGGCGGACTACGTGCGGCTCGGGGAGATCAACGACGCGTTCATCGAAGCCCTGCGTGAGCGCGAGGAGGTGGGCACCGTCTTCACCTTCTATGCCGCCAACTACCCGCAGTACGAGCTGCTCATCGACAACGACAAGGCCATGCAGAAGGGGGTCACCGTCGAGTCGGCCCTCACGAACCTCAATATCCTCATCGGCAGCACGTATGAACAGGGGTTCGTGCGATTCAATCGGTTCTACAAGGTGTACGTGCAAGCGTGGCCACAGTTCCGTCGCATGCCCGACGATCTGGACGATCTGTTCGTCGAGAACGAAGACGGTGAGATGGTTCCCTACTCGGCGTTCATGCGGGTCGAGCGGCGGCAGGGGTTGAACGAGATCACTCGGTACAACCTCTACCCGTCGGCGGCGATCCAGCTCGTTCCGGCAGAGGGATACTCCACCGGGCAGGCGATGGAGGCCATCCAGGAGGTGGCCGACGAGATCCTGCCGCGAGGCTACTCGCTCGGCTGGGAGGGCCTCTCCTGGGACGAGTCGAGGACGGGCAACGAGGCCATCTACATCTTCCTGATCGTGGTCGTGTTCGTCTATCTCGTGCTCGTCGCTCAGTACGAGAGCTTCCTGATTCCGCTCGCGGTCATATTCTCTCTCCCCATCGGCATCTTTGGGTCCTTCCTGTTCCTGCAGCTCGCCGGATTGGCCAACGATGTATGGGCTCAGCTGGGGCTGATCATGTTGGTGGGATTGTTGGGGAAGAACGCGATCCTGATCGTCGAGTTCGCGGTGCAGCGCCGGAACGAAGGCGCGTCGCTCGAGGATGCCGCGATCGAGGGCGGGATGCTGCGCTTCCGGCCCATCCAGATGACCTCCTTCGCCTTCATCGCCGGCCTCCTCCCGCTGGTCGTGGCCCACGGGGCCGGGGCGCTCGGCAGCCGGACCATCGGCGTGACCGGAGTCGGCGGCATGCTCCTCGGCACCGTGGTGGGGGTGCTCCTCATCCCCGGCCTCTACTACGTGTTCGGCCGGCTCACGGATGGGCGTCAGCTCCTCCGGGACGAGACGGGCGTGCCCCTCAGCGAGGAACACGGCTCGGACGACCTCGCGGAGCCCCCCTCCGGCGCCGAAGCCGAGGCTTCGAGGGACGCCGCAGACGACGACGAGCCACCGGCGGGGACCTCCGCCGACGAACCGGTCGAGGACGCCGAATCACCGGCGGGCCCCGAACGATCCGAAGACTGAAGAGCCGAGGTAGAAGCCGCCATGACTGACCCCCGCCCGGTGATCGTAGCGCTGCCGCTCGATCAAGAGACCGACGACATCCTGGCCGCCGCGACGCAGCTGGGCCTACGACTCGCACGCCCCATCTCGGTCGTGCACGCGCTGGAGCGACGCCGCCTCGAGGGAGAGGCCGCCGAGGCGTCTCGCGTCGCCGAGACGAAGGAGCTGGTCGAGCCTCGCCTCGCACCGCTCCGCGACGCCGGCCTGGACGTTCGCGTCGAGGTGGCGGTCCGGCGTCCCGCCGAGCTCGTGTTGGAGACCGCCCAGCGGGTCGGGGCGGAGCTGATCGTCACCGGCGGCGGCAGGCCCGCGACGATCCGCCGCTGGCTGGTGGGCTCGGTGGCCGAGGCGGTGGTGCGGCGTGCTTCGGTCCCGGTCTGGGTCGTGCGTGGCGCGCCCCCCGTCGGCCAGCCCGTGCTCTGCCCCATCGACCTGAGCCCCCGTTCGAGGCTGGGTCTCGCGTCCGGCATCCGGATGGCGCGGGCGTTCGGCGTGCCCCTTCGGGTGATGACGGTGATCCCGAGCGAGGGCGATCCGGCCCCGGTCGCCGAGCAGGACGAGGCGTCCACGCGGGAGCAGGTCGACGCGCTCCTCGCCGAACACGACCTCGAGGGGCTCGACGTCGCCGTGAGCGTGGTCGTCGGCGTGCCCGCCGAGCGCATCGTGGACGCCACCGCCGACGTGGGCCTGCTCGTCGTCGGGAGCCGCGGCTTCGACCCGCTGATCCCCGACTGGCTCGGGCCCGTGACCTCGCGTGCCCTGCAGCACAGTCGCTGCAACACGCTGGCGATCCGGGAGGTCGACCAGGACCTCGGTCGACGCGAGCGCGCGATCTCGACTCTCGCCCACGACTATCGCGTCGCCCGGGAGCTGCTCGACGACGACCGGGCGGAGGAGGCGCTCCCGCTGATCGAGAGCGCCGCGGAGCGCGCGCCCGCCAACGCGACGATCCAGGAGGCGTTCGCCATCGCGCTCGACCGGGTGGGACGGCGCGTGGAGGCCCGAGGGCGGCACGAGATCGCGGCGATGATCCGCGAGCGGATCCGCTCGGACGTCTCCAGCGGCTGACCGTCGGGGGCGCGGCGGCGTGGGCGGCGTTGCCGGCGGGGCGGGCAGCCGCTACCACCCGCTCCATGCGCGACGTCGCCGTCACCTTCGCCGGGGGAGGGAGCCGGGCCTTCTACCAGGTCGGCCTGATGGAGTCCTGGCTCGAGCCGCTCCGTCCCCGCATCGCCGCCGTGGCCGCCTGCAGCGCGGGCGCCGCCATGGCGACCATGGTCCTCGCCGGCGAGACCGAACGCGCCGAGCGCTTCTTCGCCGAGCGGCGCCGAGGCGTGAAGGGGCACTTCAGCATGCGCCGCTGGCTGAACGGCAAGCGCCCCTTCCCCCACGACGAGATCTACCGGGCCACGCTCGCCCACGCGTTCTCCGAGGGCGGCTTCGAGCGCATCCGCGCGCTCCCCTTCCCGCTGCTCGTCCTCTGCGCGCGCTTCCCGCGCCGCGTCCGCGGCGTCCTGGGCGTCGCCGCCGGGCTCGGCGTCTACCAGCTCGAGAAGAAGGTGCGCCCGCGCATGGTCCACCCGAGCTTCCCCCAGAAGCTCGGCTTCCGCCCGGAGGTCTGGGACGCGCGTGATTGCGAGAGCCCCGAGGCGCTCGTGGACCTGATCCTCAGCTCCTCCTCCACGCCGCCCTTCACCGGCGTCGGTCGCTACGCGGACCTCGAGCTCATCGACGGGAGCATGGTCGACAACGCCCCCGCCGACTTCGCGGAACGGGTCCCCGGCGTCGAGAAGAGCCTCGTGCTCCTCACGCGCCCGCACCACCCGAGCGTGATCGGCCGCCAGGGCCACCGCCTCTACGTCGCCCCCGAGACCCCGCTCCCGATCACCCGCTGGGACTACACCGAGCACGCGCCGGTCGCGGACACGCTCGAGCGCGGCCGCGCCGACGCGCGACGGCACGCGGAGCTGTTCGACTCCTGGTTGCGCTGAGGGGCCGAGGGCGAGCCCGCGCCCGTGCTCGTCCCCGCTCGAGCTCGGCATCGGAGGGGCCCACCCGGAACGCCCTCGCCATCGCGCGCCGTTCGACGGGGACCCGCGATCCTCGGCCGAGATGAACGGGCAAGGGCGAGGAGCAGTCCGTTGGGCAGCAGCCCGTTGGGGAGCAGCCCGTCGCGCAGCGGCCGCGGACTACTGCGGCAGCGTACCCGCGACCTTCTTCCCGAACCGGTGGACGCGGTGCACGAAGCCCGCCTCCTTCACGAACATGAGCGGGCACTCGCCGGCGACCAGCGGCACGCCGGCCTCTCGGCAGAGGGCGATGGCCTCGTCGCTCACCGAGCCCGGGCCCGCGCCGCGGTGGAGCCAGATGCGCGGCACGCCCGCCGCCAGGCACTCGCGCACCGCGTCGGCGGCGTGCTCGGCGGAGGTCATCACGATGGCCGCGCCGACCTCCCCCGGCACGTGGGCCACGTCCGTGTAGGCCTCGCGCCCTTCGATGGGCCCCTCGACGTGCGGGTTCACCGGGACGACGTCGTAGCCCTTCTCGAGCAGCTCGCGCATCACGGCGCGCGAGAAGGCCTTCTCGTCGGTCGAGGCGCCCATGAGCAGGAGCCGCTCCTGGGCGAGGAGCTCGTCGATGGTGGCGCGGTCGGCGGTCATGCCCCGGCGGCTCTGCAAAGCACGTGCGCGCGACGTCGCCCGCGGCCTCCACGACGCCGCGCGCAGCGCTTCCCTTCCGCCGTGCGCAGCGCCTGCACGGAGCGGGCGCGCCCGCGCAGCCCGTTCGCCACCGCGCGGGCCGTGCCCTTCGTCACCGAACCCTCGCCCCGCCCCCGCCCCGGTCGGTGTACGACCCCCGCATGGGCATGCGCACCGTTCCCTGGAGCCCGGACCGAGACGTCGTCGCCGACTTCCTCCGGATGGGCGAGCACAAGCACATGATGCACGGCTTCCTCGAGGTCGACGTCACCGAGCTCGCCGCCCGTCAGCGCGCCCGCGCCGACGCCGGCCTCGAGCGCCTCTCCACGACTGGCGTCCTCGCCTGCGCCCTCGGCCGCGCCATGGCCCAGCACCCCGAGGTGCACGCCTACCGCGTCGGCGACCGGCTCGTCCTCTTCGACGAGAGCGACGTCTCCCTCATCGTCGAGACCCAGGTCCGCGGTCAGCCCGTCGTCGTCCCGCACGTCTTCCGCGACCTCCACGTCCGCAGCGCCGAGGAGGTCCACGTCCAGCTCCGCGCCATCCAGCGCGGCGGCATGCCGAAGCGTCGTCGCCGCCTCGTCGACCTCTTCCCGCGCCTCCCGGGCCCGGTCCGCCGCGCCGCCCTCCGCGCCATGCTCGCCGCCCCCGAGCGCCTCAAGGCCTGGGCGGGCACCGCGGGACTGAGCTCGGTCGGCATGTTCGGCCGTGGCGTCGCCGGCTTCGCCCTCCCGCACCCCACCATCCACAGCCTCGGCGTCACCGTCGGCAGCCTCCTCGAGAAGCCCCGCTTCGTCGGTGGTCGGGTCATGCCCCGCCAGCTTCTCTCGCTCACCCTCAGCCTCGATCACGACGTGGTCGACGGCGCCCCCGCCACTCGCTTCGCTCGCACCTTCGCCGCGCGCCTCGAGTCCGCCGAGGACGTGCCCCTCCCAGGTCGCCTCGGGCGCTGACGCAGCGCGTCCTTCGGTCGAAGGGCCCAGTCAGCCCCGAATGCCCATGGTACGACGCGCCCGCTCGACGTGCCGAACGTGGAAGAAGAGCAGGCGCGGGTCGTCGAGGAGGTCCTCGACCTCGCGTGACTCGTCCGGGTCGAACTCCTCTTCGAGCGTCGCCCCGTCGAGTCCGAGGCCTCCGCGCTCTCGACGACGAGCCCGCGAAGCTGGTCCGTGAGCGAGCTGGTGAACACGTCGATGGCCATGGTGAGTTCCAACCGCGAGCGTCGGAGCGCGTCCACACGACGCCCGGCCCGACCTGTACGCCTCCGGGGCCCCGTGAGAAGATGCAGGCGCCGTGCAAGCCGTCGCCACCGCCCTCACCGACTTCGTCGCTCGTCGCGTCGCCGACGGGCCGCCCGGCCCCGGCGCGGACGGGCTCCCCGCGGGCCCCCAGTCGCCGCCGGTGGCGCAGATGTTCGGCTTCCTCTTCCGGCCCGCGTCCTTCCTCGAGGCCTGCCGCGACCGCTTCGGCGACGCCCTCACCATCCGCATCCCGGGCGTCCCGCCCATCGTCCAGTTCTCGGACCCGGACGCCATCAAGCAGGTCTTCGCCTCGGGCCACGAGGACATGCATGCGGGCGAGGCCAACAGCGTCCTCGAGCCCTTCCTCGGCACCTACTCGTTGCTCATCCTCGACGGCGAGCGCCACCTCTCCCAGCGCCGCCTCCTCCTCCCGCCCTTCCGCGGCGAGCGCATGCGCGCCTACGGCGAGGCCATGCGCGACATCACCCGCGAGCGCATGGCGCGCTGGCCCCTCGGCCGCACCTTCCGCATGCAGTCGGCCACGCAGGACATCACCCTCGACGTGATCCTGCGCACCGTCTTCGGCATGGAGGAGGGCGCCCAGCAGGACCGCATGCGCGAGCTGCTCGTCCGCGCGCTTCGGATCCTCGACAACCCGGTCTTCATCGTCCGCACCTTCCAGAAGGACTACGGCCCGCTCTCCCCCTGGGGGCGCTTCCTCCGGCTCCGCGAGGAGGTCTACGCCGAGATGGCGGCGCTCGTCTCCGAGCGGCGGCGCGAGCGCGACGCGGGCGGGCCCGAGCGCGACGACATCCTCTCCATGCTCCTCGGCGCCACCCACGAGGACGGCACGCCCATGAGCGACGAGGAGATCCGCGACGAGCTCTTCACGCTCCTCATCGCGGGCCACGAGACGACGGCCACGGCCCTGAGCTGGACCGTGTCCCGGCTCACCGAGCACCCCGACGTGCTCGCCCGCGTGCAGCGCGAGCTGGACGAGGCCTTCCCGGACGGCGAGGTCGACCCGGCGAAGCTCCGCGAGCTCCCCTACCTCGACGCCGTCTGCAAGGAGACGCTCCGCGTCCACCCGGTGATCCCCGGCGTGGGCCGCGTACTCCAGCGCCCGCAGACCATCGGCGGCCACGCGCTGCCCGCCGGCGTCGCCGTCGGCTGCAGCATCTACCTCGCGCACACCAACCCGGCCGTCTGGCCCGAGCCCGGGCGCTTCGACCCGGAGCGCTTCCTCGGCGCCCGCCCGACCCCCTACACCTTCTTCCCCTTCGGCGGCGGCATCCGGCGTTGCATCGGCGAGGCCTTCGCCCTCTACGAGATGCGCGTGGTGCTCGCGACCGTCCTCCTCCGCCTCGTGCCCGAGGCCGCCCCCGGCTACCGCCCCCGCACGGTCCGCCGGAACATCACGCTCACGCCGGCGCGGGGCCTCCCCATCCGTTTCCGCCGACGCTGAGGGCGCGCTCCCCGCCCCGCCATCACCCGGCCGGCAGCGCGCGGGGCCGTCTACTCGTCGTCTGCTCGCCGTCTACTCGGCTGGTGTGGAGCGCTCGGGGCTCGCCTCGCTCGGCGCGCCCAGGACGGCGTCGCGGAGCTCGCGGAAGGCGGGGGCGACGGCGTCGGCGAGGCGCCACACGTCGGGCACCACGTCGCGCGCGACCATGAAGCCGAAGTCGACCTGCCCGCGGTAGCTCATCACGGTCACGTTCAGGGCCGCGCCGTCGAGGATCGGGCCCATGGGGTAGGCGGCCTCGAGCTCCGCGCCGGCCAGGTACACGGGCATGGGCGGCCCGGGGACGTTCGAGACGATGAGGTTGTGCACGGGCCGGTGGTGCTTGCTCAGCTTCAGCCGGCTGTAGAGCGAGCTCGCCACGGAGAAGGTCGTCGTCGGCGCCAGATCGGCCCAGTCCTGGAGCAGCTCGCCCTTGCCGAGGACCGCGTGCTCCTCCTTGGCGCCCCGCGTCGCCGCCTGGATCGCCTCGAGGCGCGCCTCCGGCTCCGCGAGGTGCGTGGCGATGGGCACGAACATGGCGGCGACGTTGTTGTTGCCGCGCCCGGCGCCGGTCGCGATGGGGCAGGTGGCGACGAGCGGCACCTCGGGGAGGTCGTCGTGGTGCGCGAGGTAGCGGCGGAGCGCGCCCCCGACGACGGCGAGGAGCACGTCGTTCAGCTTCGCCCCCTCCACCGCCGCCTTGATCGCCTTCAGCTCGGCGAGCGAGAGGCGCGCGAAGCCGACGTCCCGCTGCGGGCCGATGGGGCGGTTCAGGCGGGTGCGCGGCGCGGTCAGGGGCGTGCCCCCGTGGGCGAGCTCGGGGTCGCGGCGCCGCTCCACCACGCCGCCGACCCGCTCGACCGTGCGCTTGGCCAG
>MDTG01165115.1_pt1 | contig 13453 bp, 10 predicted proteins | sample 811421 | NCBI WGS metagenome assembly MDTG01 (sample SAMN05326645, study PRJNA326480) | marine metagenome | isolation source: seawater | place: Pacific Ocean: South East | collected 2011 | reverse complement strand
CCAATTCTCGTTTCAGTTTCATTTCGCTTTTACGACTGGTCGCAAGGTCGTGTCGTAACGACACGTTTTGCTTCTTCCACTACGTTTCTATGTCCCTGCTCATCACCGAGTCGTCGCGATGTGCATCCGTCAATAATACTACTCCCATCGTTCAAACGTCTGTCTTCTTCGATGCGAGTAAAAAATACGCGAGACGCGCGCGCGAGAGAGAGAGAGAGAGAGAGACTGAAACGCGACAAAAAAATAGACACATCGCACCTCAACATCCCGTGGCTGCACGTCGCCGAGCAGTGGAAAGAAAACGGATGATGCACCGTCGGAGAATTTTCTTGAGGCGGCGTTTTGTTCTTCTTCTTCTTCGCGTTCGTCTCGTCGGACTCGGCCGCCCTCGTCGTCTCTCTCGCGAGTGCCATAAAGACGACGATGAAAGCGATTCCCTATTGTTGACAAAATGTGCGTTGACTTTTTTTTTGCGGTTTTTTCCCCCTAAAAAAAAAGGTCTCCTCAGCCGTCAAAAAAAGAAAGAGAACACCCGAAGAGAAACACTTTGGTCGCTCGACACATGAGCGCGGAAACAGAAAACGCCGCCAAAAACACCGACGACCGAAGACGCGACGAGGGAGGAGAAGAAAACAAACCTTCCATGCACTTCATCGTGCAAAACGTGTCGAAAAAACACAACATCGGCACCATCTGTCGCAACTGCACCGCGTTCGATGTGACATCGATGCACCTGGTTGGAAACGCGCATTATAACGTCTTCGGATCGCACGGGTCAGACGCGCACGTAAGAATCGAACACCATCCGACGCTGGAGGAATGCAGAGAAACGATGAAGGAGAAGTTGAAATGCGCGGAGATTTTAGGGGTGGAGATTACCGAGGAGAGTGAGGATGTATCGGAGTATACATTTAAAGGCAACACGGCGTTCGTGTTAGGTATGTGCGTTCGATATCGTTCGATGTTTTGTTGTTCAATTGTAGTAGTAAGAGAATCTTTCTCTCTGTTGTTTGTTTTTCGCGATGAAAAAGATAGACACGTGTGTGAGCGCGTGTGTGTGTGTGTGTGTGTGTGTTTATGTGTCTATGTGTCGCGCGTTTCGTTTCCATGCTCCCTTTCTCTATCTCTGAGTGTGACTGACGTTCACCTCGCCCTCACTCGCGCCGCGCATTATATAGGTAACGAAGGTCAAGGGATGACGCCTCAACAAAAGAGAATCTGCGACGGTTTCGTGTACATAAAACAATACGGTCCAGGAACGGCTTCTTTAAACGTCGCGGTTGCTTCGAGCATCGTCATGCACGAATTCGCAAAGTATTACACGTATACCGAAAGAGAACGTGATGGTGAAAAATTTATCGTGGCGGATAAACCGCTCTCACGAAAACCAAAAGGTGTCGCCGTCGGCCCAGATTGGACTCCAGAAGATGTCAGGAAGGAGAGAGAGTTGAAACGAACGGAATATGAAAACGACGACGATGGTGTACAACATGTTATAGGTTGGGATTAAACGAAACGAGCGATAGTTTTAACGGGAGTAGCAAATGTAATAGAAAAAATCGTAGAAAGAGATGGACAAATTATCATCTGACAAGCGGTATCCAACGCGTTAAAAGCCGCCACATATATGAAATACAACTCATCTTTTCATGTAAAAAATTACAAGATAATGCTTTTCAGTATAATACAATAGCACCACTATTTTAGTCTGTTTTATCATCACATACCCCTCGGCAGAACGAATCGTTCGTATTTCGCCCACATCATGTTAAACGATTGATGATACGCATTGATCATCGGATGATTCACAGCACCTTCTAACACCATCACGTTATCTTGATTTTCTAATACTGCTTGCCTGGTCCAATTAAAACTTCCATTCATCAATTTCGTGTTGCCCGTGTAATCTTTCCGCCCTAGTCCACAATCTATCAAACAAAATTTATGGTGCATGTGCGGCTTCGTTCGGCACTCCTGGCTTCCGACCCTTTCGTCGCAACGCACTTGGATCCCCCGCTTTTGATTGTAAGTAAACCCTTTGTTTGCAGTTCCAAGTTCGTTCAATTCTCTGATGTCTGACCCGTTACTATCCACGTTATTTGCGTCCGTGATTATTCTCACTCTCACGCCTCGTTTCACCGCTTCCCCAACCGCTTGCGCAATCTCGTTGCACGTTAGTTGGAAAATGCAAATATCGAGACTTTTCACGGCGGAATTTAAACAATCCAGGAAGAAGGTTAAATTCGTCTGTTTGTGCGAGAATTCGCACTGCTCTCCTCTTCGGCACACAAAGTTCGGGACGATGATCGATTTGCACGGCATGGCTTTATCCTGTTCGCGTGGTAAAACAAGTCGCGGTAAAAAAGAGAACAACCGTAATAATTAATTAAAAGAACGGGGAACAAACACTCTAAAACTCCTAAAACGCACCGGAAAGAACAACGCGTTTCCCAGCGCCTTTAAACTCCCGCCGTTGACGCGCGTCAGTTTGCCCGACCGCGCGTCTCGAACCACCGCGCTGTTCGATTTTGTGTACTTCGAGCGACCAACGGTCGTCGTCGGTTTCGACGCGCACAGTCCCATGACTTTGTGGTTTGGAGACAGTTTTGCGACGATGAAATGACGACGACGACGACGACGACGACGACGACGGGAGTTTTTGGACGAGACGATTTTTTTCATATTTTTTTGTCTGGCGACTTTTTTCTCTCTCAAGAACCAGTCCCTTTTCAAGTGGGACCCGTCCTCTTTGGTGCTTTGGTCTTCGATTCCAAGTCGCCAACTGATACTTCCCAGGCTTCCGTGTTGTTCGCCTACACGTAACTTCGTTTGGGCGAGTTCTCGGAGAGTAGCTATTGCGGGTTATAGTTGTAGACAGACTTTAAATAGTCCCTAGTACTTTCTGCTTCTTGTGATGCAACGATTTACACAAAAACTACTCTCTCTTGATATTTTTGTATCTTTTTTCCCCGACCTTTCTTTTTAATTTAATTTTTCGAAAAGGTCGACACAAAAAAAAAGCGATTCCCGACACGTGAAGAAGAAGAAGAAGAAGAAGAAGAAGAGAAAGGAGACCAGGAGAACAACAACAACGACAACGGAGAGACGAGGAAAAGCGCGAGAGCGAGACCGACGAGGAGGAGGGCACCAGAAACGCTTTTTTTTAATACAATCGCCGCCAAAAGAAGGGAACGCGGGGCGAGAAGTTCGGCGAGCGCGCGGAAGCGGTGAGTCGTTTCATTTTGGATAAAGATTTGGATAATCGTGTCGGGAATTGAGAGGGAGCAGCGGGGAGAGAAGGAAAGAAAGATATGAGCGGAGTCGCCGTGGACGCGTCAACAGCCGCCGAGGACGACGCGACGATCGATATCAAACACGGCAAAACACTGATCCACATCGAAATTTCAAAAAACAGCACCATCTTACAACTCAAAAGAAAGATTGAACGAGAAACCGGAATCGAGCCGATGAATCAAAAGATGCCAAATTTGAAGCTCGGGAAACACTTGGCGCCGGACGAAGCGTCGATTGAAAGTTTAGGAAAACTGCCGAGTAAAGTGATGTTATTAGGGAAATCGACGAAGGATGTGACGGAATTGAAGAATTTAGAGAAAGAGATGCTGGAAAAAGCGCCGGAGATTTTGGATGATTTCGAAAGCGACGTCCTTGACTCGGAGCCTTTGTTGTGTTATTCGGATCCGGTGTACGTGGCGAGGTTAGCGGCGAGGATCGAGAAGTATAAAGGTTTGAGTCCGTTAAACGAGACGAGAGAAGGGATGAAATTATTGGTTCTAGATATTGATTACACTTTATTCGACCACCGAACGCCGGGGGAAACCGCACAGGAGTTGGCGAGGCCGTATTTGCACGAGTTTTTGTCGAGCGCGTATAAAAGGTACGACATCGTCATCTGGTCCGCAACGAGCATGTTGTGGATTAAAACGAAAATGCAAGAGCTGGGAGTGTTATCTCATCCGAATTATAAAATATTAGCGTTGGTAGATTCCGGATCGATGATTACCGTCCAAACGAAAGAACGAGGCATTTTTAATTGCAAACCGCTCGGATGGATTTGGGCGCAACCCTGGAGCAAAGAGCGAGGGTACGATTCCAGCAACACGGTGATGTTTGACGATTTACGACGGAACTTTGCCATGAACCCTTCTTCTGGGTTAAAAATCAAACCGTTTAGAAACGCACACACGAATCGAGCGACCGATAACGAGTTGAAAAAGTTGAAAGTGTACGTGGATATCATCGCGAGAGAAAATGTAGATTTCAAAACGTTGGACCACAAAAAGTGGGAGCGTTACGTGTTGAAAGTTTTGAAAGAAGGACGATTATCGGAGGAAGAGGCAAATGAAGTGAAAGGATTTTGGCCAAACAGTACGGTTGTGCGCGAGTTGGCCGAACAGCAATCTTCTCAAGCGGGAGACCAACGACAATAGCAGCATCAACACACCCGCGAGGAGACCGAAGGCGATAGTCAACGGCAACGACGACAAAAGAAGAAAGCTAGGGGAGAAGTAAGCAACACAGAGAGACAGAGAGACGAAGAGAAAAACAAAGCACCAGTTAGTTATGGTAACGATCATTCATAGAGCGAACGCGAGCAAGCGAAGTTGTATCATAAGTAATAATAATTATACTACCATAGTTCTTTTTACTTACGTACGTACCGCGCGAAACTGCGAAAATCGACTCGTACATGTGAGATCTGGAAAAACGCACAAAATCCGCTCTTTCCCGATTGGTGAAAAAAGAGAGAGTTGTATAAATATCATCATCGTCATTTCTTGTAACGCGCGCGCGCGTATTTCTTCTCAGGCACCGCGCGCGATGATGACGACGTCAACGCTCTCTGGAGTTTTACCGCGCGCTCATATTGGCAGACGTGAGAATAGGAAGGTGGCATCCTCGAATGCGAGAGAGAGAACGAGACGTACTCCGCCTTCGCTGGAAGGACGAGGAAGAAGATGTATCGCATCCGCGACGGCGCGAGGAGAGGAATCGGAAGTAATGCGTCAAAAAAGAGTCCTGATCACCGGGTCGACGAAAGGTTTAGGCTTGGAACTCGCCAACCAGTTTTTACGAGAAGGTGATAAAGTGTGCGTGACTTCTCGTTCGAAAGCGAATGTGAACGATGTGGTTCTCGAATTGCAAACGAGATACGGCAGCGAAAACGTGTGCGGTCTTGCGTGTGATGTATGCGATCACGAACAAGTATCAAATCTAGCGAAACACTGCGTTGAAAACTTAGGCGGAATTGATTTTTGGATCAACAACGCCGGGACAAACGGGTACGAGTACAATGACATCGTCGATCAAGATCCGAGCACGATCGAAGAGGTGGTGAAGACGAACGCGCTCGGCACTTTGTTGTGTTGTCGAGAAGCGATTAGAACGATGGCAGAACAACAAAAGGAGGATATTGGATATCACATATTTAACATGGAAGGTGCTGGCTCAGATGGAAATGAAACGAGAAAATACGCCGCGTATGGATACACCAAAGCCGGATTTAGCCAGCTCACAAAAACTTTGAACAAAGAGATGAGTTTGAACGAGAGGATGAAAGATAAAATGATTAAAGTGCACACCATCAGTCCAGGAATGGTGTTTACGGATTTAATTTCGAGCGGACGGTACGCGTTCGGGAAGCAAGGAAGAATGTTTGTTAACGCGTTGGCGGAACCGGCGGACGTGGCTGCTTCCGGGCTGGTGAAGAAAATTAAAACTGAGCTTGGGAATTCACAAGGGAAGAAATCGTTAACGATCAAAATGTTAACACCGGATGTTGCGGTGGTGAAATTATTTAATCGATTCGTCAAGCAGGTTGGTAAAGATAGATATTATCCCGAAGATGACGACGAGTGCGAAGACGTGAAGACGGAGAGTATTGCCCCTGGTAAGTCCGTGCAAAGTACAATGATGCCAGAGGCACAGGCGAAATTAGACGACGATGTCCACGAAGAGATTGAAGAGGTTGAAGTCGCGAAAGAGGAAGTCCAAGAAAATTTGAGCCGATAGAAAGGATGTGTGAGAGACATATGGAGTGTGACGGGACGCGCGCGCGAATTTTAGATGATGCTGTACATGTATATGTGTAATTACTTTTTTGAAATTATTTTTTCTTGTCCGTCCTCTCTTTCTCTACGCCAGCTGCCGCAAGTTAATCTTTCTCCTTCCTATCTCTCTCTGTCTTTCTTTTGCAACTCTAAGTTCATGCATTGCGAACACTTAGGAATGGGCATGGAAGATATTGGCATGAACGGCACGAAGCACGTCTTTCCGCACTTCCCACAGTTCCCTTGATACAAGCGCTTACCAGAAATACTCGAGTGCTTCGTTTTCATCCATCCCAGTCTGGGCTCCACCAGCTGTCGCGCATCTTCATCGTCGTCGAGTATCTTCTTCCTACCGGCAAATTCACCTGATGTAGCGGCAATATTTTTCTTCAGTGGTGCTCCAAAGTCTCGTTCGCTCTTGCGCATGACGATTTTTCCTTCGCTGTTGAAAAAATTTTCCACATTGAATATGCTGCCGCTCTCGATCACCTCCTTTGCCTCGAGATCGTACCATTTTTTAAACGTCACAACCGCGTACATTTGATCCGCCGCGTGTTTAGTCGGTCTAACGGTGACATCGATTATTTCTCCGAACGGCGCTAATTCTTTTAAAACTATCTCTTCCGCGAGTTTATGCGCCTGCTTTTGGCGCCTTTGATAGTCCAGTTGCTCTTTTTCCGGCATGTCCTTCACATCTCTTATATCTGAATACGAAACGAGCAAACCGGCGGATTGGTACACCTCATCCAGGACGCTTTCGGGCAAATTCGGAATGTTCACTTTTGGTGCTTCATATTCAAATCTGCCATACGATGGAGCAGTTGCAGAAGAAAGCATCGCGCGTGAAGGTCGCATATCCTTCGCCTTGAAATCTTCCTTGTCCGACGTGAGTTGAACGGCGCGTTTCTGTTGCTTCTTAATCGCATTACGTGGCTCGATCCATTCGTGCGTCTTCTCCGTTTGATTATCTGCCGTTGCGGTACCATACGAAGGTGGTTTCTCAGCTCCGGAAGAAACCGTAATTAACGCGTTTGCGTAGGCCATCTCCGTTCTTCTTTCGCTCGAGCGAACGACATACTCTTCTCCTTCTTCTCCTCCTTCTCCCGCTTCTTCGTCTTCTTCAATCTCAACTGGAGATACCGGAGATCTCTTTGTACCGTACTTGTACGAATAAGAAATGAAATGGCCATCCGGTGTCCCTGGAGACATTGGCTGCTGATCTCTTTGTTTTTGCTTCGAAGAAGCGGTGGCGGTGACGGGGGCGCGAGTTTTCACAGCTCGCAACTGTTTCAACGTTGCTTCGAATTGCGCGTTGTATTCTTCCGTCCCTCCAATCACCGTTCCAGTTCGTTGCAATTGTGACGAAGATATTTTTGGACCGTCTCGTCGTAACCACGGCTGATCGACAGGACCAATAACCCGCGCTTCCATGAAGGCACTTTCTAAAGATTGCAAGCCGATGGCTCGATACGCGCGATTCACGCCACGCTTCGACTTCATGAACGTACAAATCAAAGCACAGCTTCCAATTTGAGGAGAATGCGTTGGAGAACGTGGAGATGAAGACAGAACAATTGGTGATGACTCGTCACCATTACCACTACCTCTACCACCCGAAGCGCTGTAGCTTTCGTGATCGATAAACGTCAAAGGAAGGACCATGCGTGTCTCGCCCGGTTGTCGAGGCCCGTACAATCTCGTAAACGTCAAAGCGGCTTGCTTCGGATCCAACTTGCAAATTCTTTCCGCGCGATTGATTGCTTCTTTTGCCGATATTCTTCTCAAGTATTGCGATAGCAAAAGAGTCTTCGGCAAAAAAGAACTCACCAACGATAAATCGTCCAACTGGTCCCAAAACGACGGGTCCACGTCCAACGTGGCGTGCGCGTCGTAGACCAAATCTAAAGGATCGTCGTAAAAGATGGCCGGATCCGGCGCTCGCATTAAAGGCTCGATGTAATTCCACGGCATGTTTGGATCTCTCAACCGATCTTTCGTTACAAACGCCACGAGCTCGAATGGTTGCTGTTGAGTTTGACTCCTCGAGCCTACTTCTAAAACCTCTCTCGTTTGCAACACGCAATATAACTCGTTCTTCTCCTTCTTCGTCAACAATCCGGTGTGAAACGCCACGAATACCGCCCTTCCTTCGTCGGAAAAGCACTGAATGACTCTCCCAATCTCCACCAACCGTAAAAAATACGCGTTCAAATACCCTCTCAACAATCCCAAATACGGCGGCGTAAACGACTGCTCCTTCGCCGCCAACGCGACGTCGCGGCAATTCCAATCTTGCCAATCGATCGCATCGGACAGTTCCCTTAACGACATGGCTCCACCGTACGCCTCGTGCGCGTCTGGGTCTGGGTGAAACCGTATGTGGTATCTTCCTTCGTGTTCTGAGGACGTTTGCACGTCATCAATCGACGCGAATTCGTTCAGTCGCGAAGGCATCAAAAAGTCTTCGCTTTGGTGATCGAAATCCCACCCCGAGAGAGCAATCCCGAACGGGTTAAAATACGCTCGCATTCCTAACTCGCCCATGATTTGATTATTTTCGACGGCTTGTGCGCACCATCCCGCGGCCACGTGGTACGACGTCGACGGCTGGTGTTGTTGCTGGTGTTGCTGTTGCTGTTGCTGTTGTTGGTGCAACTCTCGTATCGAAGACGAGAGAAAGTCAACTCCGACTTGGTGCTGTAAAATACGCGATGGCGGGTGCGAATAATAACCTCCTCGTCCTTCGCCGCGATCGTCGTCGGTCGCGGTGGTGGTGGTGGTGGTGGTGGTGGTCATGATGACGCAATATTATATGCCTCGTCGTCGTCGTCCTTTTCTTTCTCTCTCGAGCGCGCGCGCGGAGAGAAGAGCGAGAGCTTTAGAGAACTTTGGAAACGCTCGCGTATTTTTTAGACCTCTTCTTTTTTTAAAACCCTAAAAATACTCTCGAGAAAAAAAGGAAGGGAATTTCCCTTACGACTTTGAGAAATGAGCACATTCAAGCGATAGGGAGGAAGAAGAAGAAGAAGAAGAAGAAGAAGAGAAAGAGAAAGAGAGAGAGAGAGAAAAAGAGAGAGAGAAAGATGGCGTCGACGTCGTACGCGATAGACGAGAATCTGCACGACGACCTGTACGAAGCCGTCAACGATAAACTTTTAGGTTCGGGATCGTATGGTTGGACGAAACTCATGAGGGAAAAATTAACCGGCAAACACTACGCGATCAAGTACATCGAGCGAGGGGACAAGATAACGGAACACGTCAGGCGTGAAATCGTGAATCACCGAAATTTGAACCATCCAAACGTGGTGAAATTTAAGCAGTGTTTGCTCACGCCGACGCATTTGGCAGTCGCGATGGAAGCAGTTGGCGGTGGAGAACTCTTCAGTTACGTTCAACAGCAAGGGAAATTTAACGAGTCGCAAGCGAGGTATTTCTTTCAACACCTGATTAGCGGGGTGGAGTATTTACACAACATGAGAATCTCACATCGAGATTTGAAATTGGAAAACACGTTGGTGGATTTGAACGAGACGCCGACGTTGAAGATTTGCGACTTTGGGTTTAGTAAAGGTGGTTTTGATTCGCAACCAAAGACGCAGATTGGTACGCCGGCGTATATAGCTCCAGAGGTGTACGCCGGGGTGCAACCGTACGATGGACAAGCCAGCGATGTGTGGGCGTGCGGGGTATTGTTATACGTGACTTTGGTCGGGAGGTACCCTTTTCAAGATCCGAAAGATCCCGGGAGTAGCCATAAGATGATGCAAAGAGTGTTGAGCGGGACGACGGAGATTCCGAGTTCTTTGAGTGAGGAATGTAAGGATTTGATGGGGAAGATTTTCGTGACCGATCCGAAGGAAAGAGCATCGATTGAGGATATTTATATGCATCCGTGGTTTCGACACGATTTGTCGCCGAACGTGCCGCTAGGGAACATGCAACCTGGACCGGCGGATGGGGACATATTGAAGGAGTTGCAGTCGCTAGAGGAGATCAACGCCATCGTGGATGCCGCGAAAGTCGCGCCCAAGAAACCAAAAGGGACGTGGGGGTACGATGACGACGACGACGATTGCGATCACATGGGCGGGTCCGGGGATCTGGGCGGGTCCTTGGATGTTGATTATTGATAAAGTATATGTAACTTGTACCAACCTAGAAAAAGAATATTTAATTAAGAGAAGTAATACCGAGTTGAACGTGCATTAACAAAATAAATAAAGATACTCGTGCGCTTTCTTTCTCTCTCTCTCTCTCTCTCTTTCTCTCTCACTCTCTCTTTCTCTTAGCCAAATCATCGTCTATTAAAATCGGTTTTCCGGTCGACTCGCCAACCAACTCTTAATTCCCGGCAGATTTCCCACGTTTTCAATCACTCTATTCATCTTCGGGCAACTCTCCCTCGCTTTCTCGGCTCTAGCCGAGTCGTCAAACGTTTGTGTCATTGTGACGTACAAAACCACATCAGCCAAGGACAATTTATCTCCAACCACAAACCCTTCCTCGCCATTTTCAATCACCTTTTCTAATCGTTCGCACCATTTTGTCATGTCTTCGTTGTACCACTTTTCCTTTTTCGCAATCTGCTCGTCGTCCGGCGGCGCGAATGGGTTCCCTCTCACTTTCGCCCACGCGTCTTTAGCATCTCTCACGTGTTCTCCAAACGCGTCGATTCTCCAACTCTCCGCCATATTTTTACCGTACATACCTAAATCTCTCGCCACATACCGTTCGATCGTCTTCGATTGTCCTATAGACATCCCGGCATGTTCCAAAATCGGCAACCTATCCAGATTTTGCTTAAACAACCCACGTTCTTTATCCAATGGATGTTGCTTCTCAATCTTCGGTTTGTTATCGACCATGTTGAATTTGTATCTAAAATCCTCGTAGTCGCACTCGGCAGCTGCGAATAACGTTCGGATCACTTCCGCCGCTCCTTTCGCGTCGAAGTATCTCAGAACCGCTGTGGTCTTTCGTAACGTGTTCGTCTTGTCTCTCTTGTGCGCCTTGATTATCGCAATCGCGCCAACAAAACCAACGAAGAACGCAAACGGTTGCGAAGAGACGACGTCTTTTGAGACCATCAAAAATTCAGGCGTCTGTGCTTCAACCGGTACTGATCGTTGCTGTCGCTGTTGTTTCTCTTTCTTCGACGAAGGCGCGAGTTGTTTTGCTGATGATGTATTGCGGGCTTCGATGACGAATTTTGTGGTACTATGTTTACTACTACTCGACGACGCGAGGAGATGACCCAATCGTCTGGAGGAGGAAGAGGAGGGAGAGTACGACGCGGAAGCTCTGAAACTCGTCGCCGAAGACGTGGACAAGATCAACGACATTTTATTTATGCTCTTATTATATATCCGTCTTGCTCGACGAATTTCTTAGGAAGATACCTCGTTTTTGTTAAACGTTAGGTATCCAAAAGCGATTGGGCGACGAGTGTTCACATTTTTTCTCTGCACATATGTTACAAACTGAGTTCTTCTTCTCCTACGTATAAATACTACCAACATCAGTAGCGACTTGGTGTTGTTGTTCGTTCTCCAACGTTTGCACTCTTCCTCGGACAAAGACTCGCTTTGTTCTCTGTTCTAATATTACAGCTCGCAACAAGTTGGCGCTGGCGAAGAGGAAGCCACAACTGGCAGCCCACGTGTTGAAGTGTCCGTTTTCTTCGCCCAACATTTCCAACGAGTGCGCGTTTTTTAACCAGACAAGTTTGCTGACGATCCAGGTGACGGTTGCACTCATCACTCGCGCGACGGAGTCACGGTTGGAGTAGTTGGAGGTAGCGAGGCCGATAGGGAGTAAGGCGCACCACCAAGCAAAGTATTGCGAGGTGATTACCGAGTTGAATGCGACGAACGCGAACGTCTGCGCGAACATGGCAAAAGGAAGGTCGTATGCGAAAGCTATCCCAATAAGAAACGTCAAACTGTATTGGGTGATTTTGCTCGCCCAGGCGTACATTTTGGTGAGCGATTTGGAGAGGACGTACGTGCCAAAACCGGATTCAGCATCTTCAATGGTGGTGTCTAAGTACACGCTGAAGAAGTTCGGCGCGAAGTTGTGTCTCGGGTCTTTTCGAGAGACGTGATATAATATGGCCTCGTTTAGATATTTTTGGCCATATTTCCAGTAGCACACGGACGTCACGACGGAAAAGGAGGCGAAGGCGATGCTTGCGAGCAAGAGTCGCGCGACGTTGAACACGCCGTTGGCGCTGAATATACTCTTCGAAGCTAAAGCGCGCGCTCTTCGCAGTCGTCTGGTCTCTTTTGTTTCTATAGCTATCGAATGACGATCGATATTGTTTTCTTTAAGTTGTTGCTCATGCTGCTCTTGACCATCACCTCTTCCTCCTCCGGACGACGTTTTTTCTCCTGTACTCCTACTCCAGGCATACCTGCTTTCCAACCTCGCTCCACCTCCCCCGCCGTAATAATTCCAATTCACATGATAATGCACGTCCAAAACCACAATGAATGGTACCGCGTATATGATTGGATACATTCGAAAATGCACTGCCAATCCAAAACTCACCGCGGAACTCAATATCGTTCCAAACATCAAACTCTTCAACGAGAACAACACCAAAGCGTTGGCGAGAGCATCGCACGATCCTCTGGTGCTAATCGCCATCGTCAGTGGATTAAACAGATACAGAGCAGTCATTTGTAGCGTGAAATTCTCCGAACATTTTCGTTTGTGCAAGATGGAATACACCAGTTTCCCGCAGTACACGTCACACAAACTGAATAAAACCTTACCAAACTCGGCGAACCAGAATACATTTGGCGTCAACATCCACGCTAACAAAGGGGTGTATCGGTACGTGTTTCTTTCGTACGGCGATTGGTTGTTGTACACATATCTGGCAGCATCTGTAAACACGTCGTAATCGATATCAGTGTATCGAACTCCAGAGAAGAAGGCAGGGTTCGCGTCTTGGACTTTACCAAAGAGGATGAGTGATACGCGAATTGCGAACGCGTAGTAGAAGATGCTTTTGCTCGTCATTGGTGGGAAGAGGAGAGACTTGACGCGAGAGGAGGTGGACATGATGAGATGGACGATCGAGACAGAGAGAAAGAACGATGAATTCAGACTCTCTCTATCGCTCTCTCACACGCACGCGCGCGCGATCTCTCTCCGTCTTTTTAAAGAAAATTGCGTCCAAAAGTGTGAAATTTTGTAAAAAAGTAACGAACAATCGCAAAAAACAGTAAATGGTAATAAAGCATACAGTACCATACCAGTACCATACCAGTACCTAACTGGTACTTTTTCAATTGAATCTGTATTGCAGACATATTCTTATTAAAATAATACAAGATGTGTGTGTGTGCGTGTGTGTGTGTGGTTATAACATATAT
>MDTG01422435.1_pt1 | contig 13454 bp, 12 predicted proteins | sample 811421 | NCBI WGS metagenome assembly MDTG01 (sample SAMN05326645, study PRJNA326480) | marine metagenome | isolation source: seawater | place: Pacific Ocean: South East | collected 2011 | reverse complement strand
ACCATTTTTTAATTTGATTTTAGGCTTCCATCCAATTTTATTAATTCTAGACGAGTCCAAAATCTTTCTGGGTGTTCCATCTGGAAAATTTTTGTCCAAAACTATTTTTCCTTTATATTTAAGGATTTTTGAAATCATTTTTGCTAAATTAATAATGCTTATTTCTTCATTTGATCCAATATTTATTGGTTCTTCTTCATTATAATTTTCAGAAACATGAATAAGTGCTCTAGAAAAATCGTCAACATGTAAAAATTCTCGTAATGGTTTCCCAGTACCCCAGACAACTACTTCTTTTTTATTATGGACTTTTGCTAAACAAAATTTTTTTACTAATGCTGCAAGGACATGACTATTTTTATCATCAAAATTATCATTTGGACCATACATATTTGTAGGCATGACAGAAACATAATTACAACCATATTGCTTCCTACAAGACTGAACTAATTTAATACCAGCTATTTTTGCAATAGCATACCATTGATTAGTACTTTCAAGTTTGCCACTTAATAAATATTTTTCTTTAATTGGTTGTTTACAATTTCGAGGATAGATACACGAAGATCCAATAAATATTAATTTTTTTACATTATTTTGTCTTGAAGAATTAATGATATTATTTTGAATTTGTAAATTTTCGTAAATAAAGTCAGCTGGATAATTGTCATTAGCAAATATTCCTCCAACTTTTGCAGCAGTCATTATTACTAAATCTGGTTTCTTTTTTTTTATCCAATGAGATACTTTTTTTTGGTCAAGTAAATTAAGAGTTTTTCTGTCAGGGGACAATAGTCTAATATTTCTTTTTTTCAAAAAATTTATTAAAGATTTTCCAACCATACCATTTGGACCAGTAACCCATACTTTTCTATTCTTTATTTTAAAATTACTTTTTTTCATTTTATTTGACTAAGTTTTTTGAAATATAATTTTTAATTATATAGTAAGAAAAAGCAATAATATATCTAAAATAAAATTTTATAAATTTTGATTTAAAATTAGTTGAGGATATAATTCTAAAGATAATAATAATATTAAATACATCCTTCCGGAAAAAAAAATTATCTTTAAAAATTTTATTCTCTTTTCTATAAATTTTAATTAAATTAAATAAAAGCAAATCATTTAAATATTCTATATTTTTTTTTGTGTTATCTAATAAAATTTTTTTTGCATCATATAGCTTTTCATTATTTAATTCTTCAATAGCTGAAAAAAAAATTTCGTAATATTTTTTAGTTTTTTTATTATCTAATTTTGTGTTATTAATTTTAATATCTTCGTGAAATATTTCATTAATCTTTTTATTTAAAAAAATATTGTTATTAGCTAGCTTTGAAAAAAACTCTTCCTTAAATATATTTCTTTCATTTATATCGATAAAAATTTCTTCGTATACCAAATATGCATTTGTAAAATTGTTACCATTAATTTCTTGGCGTTCATAGTAACTTGGTTTATTGGTAAATCTTCGATGATAATAGAATGTATCTTTTATTAATTTTATGTTTGCTTTTTGCAAATATCTTACAGAAAAACCTTGGGTATCCCAATGGTGATTTTCAGGGTATCCATTTGCTTTCTTCCAAATATCTTTACGAATTATACCATTGTCTGTAAAGATTCCGTTGTTTGATAGAATTTTTTCATAAGTCACTTCTTCTCCAAATATTTCCATAAAATTATAGGTTTCTTCGATATTATTTATTTTACTAAAATATTTTGCTGTTTCATAATGTGTTGCTGTGTTATGCCTGAATGCGTATTCAAATATTTTTTTTAAAGAAGAAACATCAACATAATTATCAGAGTCTAGTATATAAATTAGGTTGTTATTACATTTATCTATACCTTTATTTCTTGAATATCCACCTCCGTAATTTTTTGAGTTGTTTAATAATTTTATATGATTAAATTTTTTTGAAAATTCTTCGATAATATCTTTGCTATCATCATAAGAATTATCGTTAACTATTACTATTTCTTTTATGAAATTAATTTCTTTGTTTACTATAGAATTTAAACAATCTACTATTGTGTTTTTACAATTATAAGCAGGAATAACTACGGATAATGGTTTCGTCAATTTATTAGGTTTAGTATATATTTGCTTGGGGTTAAAACAGGAATTTCTTTAATTATTGGATATATAATTCCAAATTTTTTGTTTATAAGATAATTGTTTTGAAAATCTAATTTATTCATTGTTATTGGGCAGGTAAAATGTTTTGAATTTGATCTTCTTTTAGTATTTTTTTTTTCCAATATTATAACACCTGTAAGGTTATGATTTTGTTCTGAAAAATTTATTAATTCATATTTTAATATTTTACAATCAAGTTTTTCGCAAGTTTTTTTTAAATTCTTTATATAATTAAATTTTTCCATTCTTTTTCTATTTTTTTTAGGATTGAGTTCGTATATCGGTTCAAATAAGAAAATATATTTTTTTGAGACTCTTAACATCTCTTGAATAATTGTTTTCTCCTTTCCTCTATTAGGTTCAATCGAATGACTTGAATAAACAATATCTATTGAATTATTATCTAACGGAATTGCGTCCAAATTTGCATTAAATAAACTTGCATTAACCTTATTACGTTTAAGAAATTTTTTTGCATAAATAATTCTAGATAAAGAAAAATCAAATCCAAAAAATTTACATTTGAATTTACTCTTTATTTTTTTTAACAGTGGGAGCATTGTAACACATTCACCCACTCCAACTTCAAGAAAAGTTTGATTATTCTTTATATAATTTTGCATGTTATTAAATAATTCATTTGTATATTTTGTTTTTTTGGTCCAACTTCCAGAATTATCTTTCGACTGATTAGTATTTTTTATATATGATCCAGCTTGCAGTTCATATGAAATATGATTATCAAGTTCTGGATTATTGTAATTTTTTAATTTACTTAAATTAGTAACGATATTTTTATTATCTTTTAAAAGTTTTTTTCCTATAATAATTTTATCTTTTAATTCTTTAAAATCTTTTTTTTTCATTTAATTCAAAATTTTTCCGTTATCTAATTTTATTACTCTGTCACAATGATCTGTGATTTCAGGTCTGTGAGATATAATTAAGATTGTGGAATAGTTTTTTATGTTTTTTAATATTTTTAAAAACTCACTTTCTGTTTTAATATCTAATGCATTTGTTGCTTCATCTAAAATAATAATTTTAGGATTATTATATAAAGCTCTAGCAATACCTAAACGTTGCCTCTGTCCACCTGAGAGACGTATTCCTCTATTTCCAAGAACTGTGTTATATTTATCATCTAACGACTCAACAAAGTCAAGCAATTGTGCTCTTGATAAGCTTTCTTTGCATTTTTCTAAAGATACATTTTCTGTATCAACACCAAATGCGATATTATTTAATATAGTATCATCTAATATATATAAATCCTGAGGAACATAACCTATAGTTTTTTGCCATTCATACAAATTTTCGTTTAAATTTTTATCATTTAATTTAATTGTACCACTTGATGGTCTAAGAACGCCAATAATTAAATCTAACAATGTACTTTTACCAGCTCCAGATTTGCCAATAAAGCCTATTATTTCATTTTTGAAAATACTTACATTTATATTTTCTAAATTAATTTTCTTTTTATTCTCATAGGAAAAAAATACATTATTTAATTCTAATTTTTCAAAATTTTCCAGAGATTTATTATTATTTCTATTCATATTTATGGAAAAATTTTCATTCGAAAATTCCTTCAATAAAAGATCTGTGGAAACTTTTGAAAATTTAATTTCTGTGAAAGATGTACTTATAATATTAAATGAAGGGATTAATTTAATAACAATTATTACATATAAAGACAAAACTGGAACTTGGCTTGCAAATGAAGTGCCATTAGAGGAATGAGAAATTGCAACTATTAACAGTAAAATTACTGCAGATACTTCAATAATTAATTTTGGTAAATAAGCAATTGTTTTATACTTTAAAGAATAGTTTTCTAATGCCTCAACTTCTTTTTTAAAATATTTGTCAAAGAAATTTTGGGAATTTGAAATAAGTATATACTTAATTGATCCAAAAGATTGATTAATGTGCTTAGTCATATGCATTCGATGATATTGAGATTGCTTGGAGTAGCTAGTAATTCTATTTTTAAAAAAGATAAAATATAGAGCTGAAGTGACTAAAAATGTTGTAATTACAATAAATGTTATTTTATAATTTGTAATTAATAAAATTACAAAAATTGATAAAATAAATATAAATTCTTTAAATATGTTTGTAACAGAACTATAAAAATTTCTTAAATTCTCAACTTCTAATGTTACATTTCTGTGAAGTTCAGCTGGATTTTTTTTTAAATGAAAACTGTAAGAAGTATTTAAATATTTATTAAATAATTTAGTTGATTTTTCAACATAAAAATATTTAAAAATATAATTTTTATAATAATTTACAAATCCTAAATAAATATTTTTTAGGAAAAACGTTAGAATTATTAATATAGAAAATATAATAATTAAATTATTTTCGGATATTGTAAGATCATAATTTAAATATTTTAGAGAGTAATTCCTTAATTTTTCTATATCAGATATTAAAAGAATAAACGCAGGTAACAAACCTATGCTGAATAACTCTATAATAATGCTTAATAATTCCATAAAAATGATTATGAAAAAATTTTTTTTATCTTTTTTATTAAATAAGTTAATTATTTTTTTCATTAAAATTTTATTTTTTATCCAAAAATAGATAGTCTTGGTGTGTACCATCCCAATTTGGATTGTCTTTTTTATTAAAATTTGAAATATTTTTTAGAAGTTTATAGTGAGATTTTTCCATAAATTTAAATATATTATTTTTGTGAACTTCCCTGACTTCTATCAAAATATATTTTGGCCTGTATCTAGTAAAATCAATTCCATTTAAAACTTCTAATTCAAAACCCTCTACATCTAAAGATAAAAAGTCAATTTTGTTGATTTCCAACTTTTCTAATATTAATTGCATGGGTATTGTGGAGGCAGGAACAAGTTGATTATAAAATTTTTTTTTTAGATAGTCTTTTATATTTTGAATAATTGAATGACCTGATCGAATACCTGCAATACTTGACATGGGACTACTATTAAAATCTCCATAAGCAAATTTTTTTTTTTCATATTTAAGAAAAGACGTCAAAGCAGTATTTATACACTTGCTATTTGGTCTATTTTTTACACAGTCTAAGTATGCACTTATAGAAGGTTCAATTAGTATTCCTGTCCAACCTAAGTCTTTTTCTAAACTTAATGTATTTGATTGAAATATCCCATCATGAGCACCAACTTCGATGAAAAAACCATTTCTAAAGTCGAGGAATTCCTTTAAAGCAGTCTCTAACATACTAAATTAATCTTTTTAAATTGTGATAACCTTTCAAATATTTATATTTATTTAAAGTATTAACAAGATTTTTTTTATGTTCTGGATTTACGTTTATTAATTTTAACTCTTTATAAAAATTTTTGATTGAATTTCTAAACAAACCAGTGTCTTTGTCTAAATTATAAGAAATTTTTTTTTTGTAATTAAAAATATATCCAATATGGAAAATATTTTTACTTGATCTAAAACTTCTAGAACGCCGATTATTTATCTTCTTAAAACCACATCCGTCATGATCACTTGTAAATATATTTTTTTTAAATAATCTTCCCATATAATTATAAGCAGCATATTCTGGATTTCTAATGTGGTTGAAGTCGTGAAAAAAATGTAGGAAATTAATTTTTAACTCGTCTCTATTATTTAAAATTGTTTTTTTAAAATCAGAAATTATTGAATAATCGTATAATTCATCTGCTTGTACATAACAAATATATTTTGATGAAGCTTGATTTATTAATTTATTGTTTACATCAGCAATCCATCTGGCTTTTACATGACATTTATTTGATGTTTCACTTTTAAAATCAAAAAAAAATAATTTAATTTTTTTTCTAAATTTAGTTTGTCTTAAAAAGGTATCAAGGATTAGCTCGTAATTTTTATTAAAAGATTTATTATCTATTCCGAGTATAAATTCTTTGACATGAGGTAATACACTTTCAAAACAAATATCAAATGGATATATATCTAAATTTTTTAAAAGAGAAATTGCAGAAATTGAATTATTATTTTTCGTGTTAAGCAATTTTATTTTAGAATAAAGAAAATAGTTTTTTAGTACATTTTTATTTTTTAGATGAATTTTGCCATATTTGTCAAAAAAGTAGCTGTAATTGAAAGATTTTTTATTTACTTTTTGCTCATATTTCGAAAAAATGTAATTAAAATTGCTAGTGATATTGGTATTTAAATTATCTCTATTATGTGTGATCAGAATTTTATTTATTTTGTTTTTTTTAGTAATTTTTTTTAAAAAGAATTTTTTATCTAAAAAAAAGATTTTTTTATCTTTAATTGAAGAATTAATATTTTTTTTTAGTATAAAAACATTTTTTCCCAAGGTTCTTGATAAAAAATAAGGTAATATATTTGAGTTTAAATCGTACAAATAAAAATCAGTATCTTTATCAACAAAATTTCTCATTGATTGGATATGGTCAATATCAGTATTTTTAGGATCGTTTATCAATTTTAATTCGTCATGAATAAAAGGATTTAAAAATGTTTTAAATTGTCCAATAGAATAAATTTTTTTTTTGTGAATGAAAGATTTGAATATATTTAAATTTAATAAATTTTTTATGAACAGTTTCAGATAATTAACAAAATTATTATGAACAAAATAAAATTTTATCTCTTTAAAGAAGATGTACATAAAAGGATTTAAATTATATGTTTTTATATATATAAGAATAATAATCAAATTAATATTGGTAAAAATATTTATGAAAACTGTAATATTGGCTGGTGGTAAAGGCTTGAGAATATTTGAAGAAACTAAACTTATACCTAAGCCAATGATTAAAATTGGTGGTATACCAATTATTTTACATATTATGAATATATACAAACAATATGGGTTTAACGATTTTATTATTTGCTCAGGGTATAAACACAATGTTATTAAAAACTTTTTTAAAAATAAAAAAAAATTTCCTAATGTGAAAGTTATAAATACCGGATTAAATACAGAAACTGGAGGGAGAATTTATAAATTAAGAAAGTACTTGGTTAAAGAAAAAAATTTTTTTTTAACCTATGGTGATGGATTAGCTGATATTAATTTAATTAAATTATTAAAAACACATGAGAAGTATAGAAATATAGGGACACTTACGGCAGTAAAAAGAAATATAAATTTTGGAGTTTTAAAGATGTATAAGAGTAAAGTGAGTCAGTTCCAGGAAAAGCCGTCAAATCAACTGATCAATGGTGGTTTTTTTGTTTTTACAAATAAAGTTTTTAATTATCTAAATTTAAATCAAAGTTTAGAGTTTGACAGTTTACCTAAATTAGCCAAAGATAATGTTCTTGGAGCTTTTAAACATAATAATTTCTGGCAATGTTTAGATAATGTAAAAGATAAAAAATTTTTAGAAAAAAAATGGAAAGAAAAAAATTGTCCTTGGAAAAAATTAAAGTAGATAAGAATTTAATTAAATTTTTTTATAAAAAAAAAATCTTAATAACAGGACATACTGGCTTTGTCGGTTCATGGTTAACATTTTATTTTTTAAAGCTTGGATGTAAGGTGACTGGCATTTCATCTCAGAACTCTAATAAAAATAATATATTTAATCTTTTTAAATTAAGAAGTAAGATAAAACATTATTCTTTTGACTTATTAAATCTAAGAAAACTAAATCAAATTACAAAAGAAAAATTTGATATTGTAATTCATTTAGCAGCAAGACCTCTAGTTTTCGAAAGTTTGAAAGAACCAGATAAATATATTTCAAATAATATTTTATCTACACTAAATCTATTTAGGTCTGTAAGAAACGCAAATTTATTAATTAATTTTACTACTGATAAAGTGTATAAGAACAAAAACAAAAGAAATTATTTTTATAAAGAGTCGGATGAATTAGGCGGTGATGACCCTTACAGTTTTAGCAAAACTTGTTCTGATCTTCTTACAAATGTCTGGTCAAAATTAGAAACAAAAAAAAATCTAATTTTTGTAATGTTAGATCTGGTAATATTATTGGAGGAGGAGATTGGAATAAAAAAAGGATTATGTCAGATCTAGTAAATTTGTTATTTTTCAATAAAAATTTATATATAAGAAACATGAGTTCAACTAGACCGTGGATTCATGTAGCCGAAGTTTGCATTTGTCTTAGCAAACTTATTTATAGATTAAGTAAAAAAAAATATAAATATAGTGAATGGAATATAGGTCCAAATAAAAATGACAATAAAAATATATCTTGGATAATAAATTCAGCGTTGTCAATTACAAATAAAAAGCATTTAAAAAATAAAGTAGTAGTTTTAAAAAAAAAAAAATTTAGAGAAAAAAATTATCTTCAGCTAAGTAATAGCAAAATAAAAAAAGAAACTAAATTTAATTTTAATATTAAGTTTAAAGATAGATTGTCTTATACTATTGAATGGTATGAATTTTTTATGAGAAAAAGAAGCGAATTAGAACGGTTAATGATTAGTCAAATAAATAATATTTATAATGACAATAAATAAATAATCAAAATCTATTTATATTCTTTAATAAAAAATTATTAGGGATTCTACATTTACTTTTTTTTAAAGGTATATTTTCCACCAAGTTTTTAAATTTTGTCTCTAAATCAGAATATTTTTTATTATTTTTATTTAAGGCGAACATAGTTGCATCCAGAATATCATCGGAATTTGGAACAATGCAGTCAAGATCATTGAATTTATTTATATCAAATTTATGATTAGTATCTAAATACATATTTATTTGATTGAAAAATTTTAACTCTTGGCCATTTTTTTTATTAAAGAGAGATGGTAAAAAAATAGTGTTACTTGAATATAAAGATAATGGAATATGCCAGCTAGCTAAATAAATATTAGGTATATTCATTAGATCTGGCATATTAGCAAATCCACTTGCATAAGAAATGACTAAAGATGACTTTGAAACTAAAGCAAGATCATTTTCAAATGTTGCTCCTGGCCAATTTGCATAATTAAGCATGTTATATTTTTTAAATAGATCTGGCATTTTTTCTCTGCCAGAGAAGATTAATTGGTAATCGTTTTCTATAAGATACTCTAAAGATTTCACATATGTGATTGGGTTTGTGGTTTCAAATACTGCGTTACCAACTTTTTCTTTAATATGTATAAGCGCAATCTTTTTTTGAACTGAATTTAAATCTAAGAATTTTTGTATACTTTTAGTATCGTAAATATTTTTATCAAAAAAACCCTCAAATTTTCTCATTTTGTAGTAATTAGAGTAAGCCAACATCATTTTTTCTAAACTTTTATATTTTTTTTTATTAAGAGAATAATGTGAAATACATGCACTTAAGGAGGCATCCTCAAAATAGTCCTTAAAATAGTTTTCTGAAATTTTATCAATAAAATAAAATAAATAATTATTACATATAAATATTCTAAATTTATTCTTAAAAATTTTTTTTATTGTAAAATTATTTTTATTATTTGAGGCAAAAACTATGATTTTTGAATTTTTATTAATTTTAAATTTCCTAAAAAGATAATCAAATTCAATTGTCAAATGACCTACCGATCCCCAAAAAATATTTGTGACAATTTTATCCCCAGGAAAAATTAATCTTAATATAAGCACAAATAAATATGCAAGAAGTGTACCAATAAAGTTATATAAAGTTCTAACTAATATATTTTTTTTGAGCTTATCCACTTAACTTTTTTTGAATTTATGATTTTAAGAATTGATCCTGTCAGTAATTCACAATTTTTGTTTTCATCATATTTAACTTTTTTAAAATTAGATGTGAAATCAACGGCGTTATTCCAACCTATACTGGAGTCAACTCCACTTCCCATCTTTGAGGAAAGGGTACTAAATTGATAATTAATTTTTTTTAATGAGATTTTTTTTTTTAAAATTTTTTTTAAATTAAAGATTTTTTGAAAACTAAATATACCATCAAAATCTAGAAACCAAGGCCTCCCAAACACAATTGCAGGCTTTCTATTCAAAATTGCTTCAAGAGCGATAGTTCCTGTAACCGTTGCAATAAATAAAGATTTTTTTGCCAACAATTCAGTATTGTCATTTGTATTTGTGAATACAACATTTTTTAAAATTTTTAATCTCCTGTAAAAAATTTTAGATCTTAATGAGTAATCGGATTGTGCAGGATGTTCTTTTATGATTATATATATATCTCTTGGCAATTTTTCTCTCAACTTCTCAATAGCATTTACTTGATCGTCATAACTCCTTCCAATTCCTAATGTTGACGCCTCAGGCTGGTATTGTAATGCAAATAAGCAAAATTTTTTTGGTAATTTGTTCAAAATACTTTTTCTAGAATTTTCAATTTTCCAAAATTTGTAAATTTTAATATTTTCTTCCGTATTTTTTAGTTTTTTTATATATTGACTTATTCCGTTACTTTTGAAAATTCTTTTTGGATGAGGAAGGAATAATTTTAAGAAAAATTGATTTTTATTTTTTAAGTAAAATATATTTTTATCTAAAATGGATGAATAATAAGGTTCACCAAATTTAGAAACTTTGAAATCTGAATTTATTGTATCAAATAAATTTTTGGGAATACTTTTAAATTTTCCGAAATCAGTTAAATCTGTTGTACAAAAAAATTTATTTCTAAATTGACTTACAACTAAAAGTGTTTTGATATTTAAATACTTAGCAACATAATATACCAAAAAATCATGTCCAATACATAAATAAGGAGAAGAAATTAGATAATTTATTTTTTTTTCTCTAAAAAAACTAATTATACAATTTATTTGACATGATAAAATTTTGCTAAAATCATAAGGATTAAAATTTTTTTTACTTATACCAATTAAATTAAAACAATATATATGCTTTGAATATTTTTCAAATAATTTAGTATGTATATTTTCATGAATTTTCTTGTATTTATTAGGAATAAGAGAATAATTTTTTAAGAGATAATCTATATTTATTAAGTAAGAACCTAGATCATTTTTTTTTAATTTTCCAAAAGAATTCTTATAACATCTTATATGTTTATTTCTTTCAATATATTTAATTAGTTTAGATTGATTAATTTCAAAAAATTGCCAAACTAAAATATTTTTTTTCATTTTAATTTTTAAATATTGCTCTGATAATTTTTCCTTTTTTGTAATCACTTATGGCTTTATTGATATCATTAATTTTATACATTTTAGTTTTTAACATGGATAGATTTATTTTTTTTTTTTTATGTAGCAAATAAAATTTATTTATATCTTTGTCCATTCTGCAGCTTCCACCCCATGACCCGATCAATTTTTTTCCCTTTATTAAATCAAAAGGATCAATAGTGATTTTTTTATTTTTTTTTGGATGTGAGGCAAATATCAATTCACCTTTATCTTTTATAACTTTAAAGGCAGTATTTATACTTTCTACTTTACCTGAGCAATCAATTGCATAATCAAAAAACTCATTATTGTTAGTTTTTAAAATTTCTCTCAAATTATTTGTATATCTAATAAAATTGTAATTTTTATTAATTTTCTTAATAAATTGATACTTCTTAGTATTTATATCAACTACAGTTACACTTTTCGGTTTAAATAATTTAAGTCCAATTAAAGTTACAATGCCAATTCCACCTGCTCCAAATAGTATAAAATTTTTATTACATTTGGGTTTTAATTCATTTATAAGCATGCCTAGACCGGTCGGAATAGCACAACCAAATAATACTGCTAATTGAGGGTTAATATTTTTCGGGGCAAGATAGCATCTATTTTCTGATATTATTGAATATTTTGAGAACGTTGTTACAGGTCCTGCATTAATAATTTTATCTTTAAATTTAATTTTTATACCTTTTGAATTATACCCTTTACCTTTTATCCAGCTCAATATTACTTTATCATTAATTTTAACTTTACTTACTTTGCTTCCAACTTTAATTACTTTTCCATAACCCTCATGTCCCAAGAGATGGGGTAAATATTTACTATCATCTCTGAACCCATTTATTTCAGCTACTTGACTCCCACAAAGTCCACTATAATATATTCTGACTAGAACTTGTTTATTTTTGATCTCTTCAAAATTTAAATTTTTTAATATTTTTAATGGTTTTTTATGTTTATGAAGTAAAGCAGCAGTAAAGGGCTTGATCAAAAATTTCTCTTATAAAAATTATTAATTAAAGTAGCTACCTTTTTTATATCTGTCGTATTAATAAACTCATGAACTGGTAAAGACAAAGTAGTTTTTGAGATCTTTTCTGCCATTGGAAAATCACCTTTTTTATAATTCAGATATTTGGCAGATGGTTGAAGGTGTATAGGGTTTGGGTAGTGTACCTTAGCATCAATGCTATTTTTAATTAGGTAATTTTTAAGCTGGTCTCTTTTTTTCACATTTATTTGATACAAATGAAAAACTTCTTTTAGATGTTTATATCTTTTTACAGTCTCAATATTTGGATTACGTTTGAGTAATTTATCAAGTAAAAGAGCATTTTTAATTCTTTTCTTTGTAATGTTTTCTAATTTATTTTTTATTTTATAATTTGCTATTACTGCTTGAATTGTATCAAGCCTAGAGTTGTACGCAAATTCTTTACAAGTATCTCTATTAACTAAACCATGGTTTCTTATAAGCTTAATTTTATTAGAAAGTTTTTTATTATTAGTTATAATGAAACCTCCATCACCCCATACATTAAGATTTTTTAGAGGGTGCATGCTAAAAGTACAAGCGTCACCATAAGAGACCAGACTTTTATTTTTATATTTCGATTTGATAGCATGACAAGAGTCCTGAATGACTTTTAATTTATATTTTTTTGCAATTTTGTAAATTTTTTCAAGCTCACATGGTCTTCCACTCCAATGGACAGGCATTATTGCCTTTGTTCTTTTTGTTATGGCTTTTTCAATTTTATTTTCATCAATGTTATAATCATTTTTGATATCAACGAAGACAGGTTTTGCTCCCGCAGTAGCTATAGATGCAACAGTTGCTATGAAAGTGAATGGTGTAGTTATCACTTCATCGCCTCTTCCAATATTGAATGCTTTTAAAACAAGAAAAAGCGCATCGGTTCCATTACCAACTCCAATGCTATATTTAGACCCTGTAATTTTTGAAATATTTTTTTCAAAAACATCCACTTGATTACCGAGTGTATAATCTCCTTTTTTAACTACTTTTTCCAATTTTTTAAATATTTTTGAATAATCAGAAAACTGTTCAATTAAATAACTATGGTTTAGTTTTAACTTGCTATTTTTATTATACTGAGATGGATAAAAATTTTTCATATATTAATTTTTGTAGTCTAGAGGATATTTTGAAAGATGTTTATAATTTTGATTT